>Ga0209396_1000444_pt1 | contig 49492 bp, 44 predicted proteins | sample GOMGulsemesocosm_6_FD_184638 | JGI IMG/M metagenome (GOLD analysis project Ga0209396, IMG submission 184638) | Methane-oxidizing microbial communities from mesocosms in the Gulf of Mexico - GOM8C Gulf of Mexico (SPAdes) (version 2) | ecosystem: Environmental > Aquatic > Marine > Cold seeps...
TAGATACCCAGCGTAGTTTTGTTATTGCTGACATTCCTGGTTTAATCGAAGGAGCAGCAGAAGGCGCAGGCTTAGGTACACAATTTCTTAAGCATTTAGAGCGTTGTAGAATTTTATTACACATTGTTGATGTAATGCCTGCTGATGGTTCTGATCCGCTTGAAAATGCTAAAACAATTATTAGTGAGTTAGAGCGTCATTCATCGAAACTTTTTGCTAAGCCTCGTTGGTTGGTCTTCAATAAGCTTGATTTAATGCTTGAAGATGAAGCGAAAGAATTAACCGATAGCATTATTGCTGGCTTAGATTGGCAAGGTGAAGTTCGCAGTCTTTCTGCAATCAATAAGTCAGGAACAGCTGACTTAACCCAAGGCGTAATGACCTTTATTGAAGGATTACCTCCGGAAGAAGAAGAAACACCGGAAGATAAAACGGTTGAATTTAAGTGGGATACTTACCACGAAGATGCTGTTGCCCAGGTTGTTGACGATCTTGATGATGAAGATTGGGATGAAGATGAATACGATGTTGAAGTTGAATATCGAAAGTAATATTTTCTACATTTATTAATTTAAGGCGCTTATATTTACAATATAAGCGCCTTTTTTATGTAATATTGAATGGAATTGTAACTATGAGAACCAACTATAGTCATTGTTTATTGATAGAGTTTTTGCCTTTAAAAAATAGGAAGGTACGTTCAGGGGGTATATGTTTGTTATCAGAGTACGATAATACTGACACATTTTTGGTTTTTTTGTTAATTAAGTGAAAATAAAGTGTATCACTATATTTCAAAGACTATATTTTTTGTAGCTTTTAGTCGGTTATTATTCTAAATTGTGTCGTGAAATAATAAGACAAAATAATAAGACAAAATAATAAATAAAAGGAACACATAGTGAAAAATATTAAGGCAATATTACTATCATGTGCATTGTTGTTACTCAGTTTTAGCTCTATAGCTGAAAGTAATAAGATGCCATCTGCTAAAGACTTCTTTAGTCTTCCAGATTATACCGCGATAAACTTATCTCCAAGCGGTAAATACATGGCTACTTTAATGCCAATTAACGATCGTTTAAATCTTGTTGTTTTAGAAACAAATAACAGAGAAAACCTTGTTGTACTAACTGCTTTTAAAAAGTATAACGTTGGAAGTTATTTTTGGTCTAGTGATGACCGCATTGTTTTTACAGTTGACCAAACTGACGGACAAGAGGCACTGAGTTTATACAGTGTAACTCGCACAAAGAAGCCTAAGATTACAGAGCTAGTTAAAGCGAGTTTTGCTAATCGAGGTGCAATAATGGCTACCGTAATTCATACATTACCAGATGACCCTGATCACATCATTGTTCAATATAATAAACGCTACGTTAAAAAGCCTGATTTATATAAAATGAGGGTAGATAAAAAGTGGAATAAAAGCCGCAAAAAAAACTCATCAATGAAACTTATTGCTAAGAACCCTGGCGATGTTCAAAACTGGATTGTGGATCACGACGGAGACGTTCGAGGTGCGGTATCAATTAAGGGCTTAACCGGTAAGTTCCTTTATAAAGAAAAAAATGATAAAGAGTTTAAAGTTGTCAGTGAATTTAATATTCTAGATGAGAGGGTGACCCCTCTAATGTTTGATTTCGACAATGAAATGATGTTTGTTTCTTCTAACAAAGGGCGCGACAAAGCTGCAATATATAAATTTAACCCTAAAACAAATACTATGGGCGAAATGATTTTTGGTCATGATAACGTTGATGTTACAGGTTTAATTACTTCTCGCAAGCAGCAAAAACTGTTAGGAGTTAGTTATACTAATGATTACCCTGAACAAGTATATTTCGATGAAAAAGAAAAAGCCTTTAATACAGCTTTAAAAAATACTTTTAAAGGTAAAATAGTAGGTACATCAAGTATGAGCGATGATGAAAACTTGCGTGTTTTGACTGTATACAGTGATACTGATCCCGGCACCTATTATTTATGGAATGAGTCAAAAAAGAAAATCACACCACTAGGTAAGAGAGTTTCGAAAGTTGATAGTAAAGTTTTATCACCAATGAAGCCTTTCGAAATAAAGAGCCGTGATGGATTAACATTACGTGGTTATATCACAATCCCTAAAAGTACTGACGGGAAAAACATACCATTAATTATCAATCCTCATGGCGGTCCATTTGGTGTACGTGATCGTTGGGGTTATAACCCTGATACACAATTTTTGGCAAGTCGTGGCTATGCTGTAGTTCAAGTAAACTTCCGTGGTTCTGGTGGATATGGACGAAACTTTGAGCAAGCAGGCTATGGTGGTAAGTGGGGCCATGAAATGCAAAATGACATCACTGATACTGTAAAGCATTTTGTAGAGACAGGTGTTGCTGATGCTAGCCGAGTTTGTATTTACGGTGGCAGCTATGGTGGTTATGCGACTATGGCAGGCTTAACTTTTACACCTGAGCTATATAAGTGTGGAATTAATGTGGTAGGCGTAACAGACGTAGGTTTATTGTTTACATCAATGCCCGCGACTTGGGAGCCGATGAAGGATGTATTGAAAATTCAAATAGGTGATCCTGAAGACGAAGAATTAATGAAAAGTATGTCACCTATTGATCATGTAAAAAATATTAAAGCACCATTATTTATCATTCATGGCCGTCGTGATGTTCGTGTGGTAATGGAGCATGCTGACCTACTTAAAGAGCGTCTTGAAGCTCTAGAAAAACCTTATGAGTGGTTAGTGAAAGATAATGAAGGACACGGCTTTAGAAAAGTTGAAAATAGAATTGAAATGTATGAAAAAGTAGAAAAATTCTTAGAGACGAATTTATAGCTAATAATTCATAATTTGATTGAGCCGGCCAATAGGCCGGCTTTTTTATTTTAAGCATAATATTTTTACTTTTAATATGTACACTAAAGTATACTTAACACCGCATTTTATTTTATATAATAATCCTTATGACAATTCTCTCTATGATCGCGGCACACGCCGATAACCGTATAATCGGCAAAGACAATGATATGCCTTGGTATTTACCTGCTGACTTAGCCTACTTCAAAAAAACGACATTAGGTAAGCCTATCATTATGGGGCGAAAAACCTACGAGTCTATCGGTCGGCCATTACCTGGTAGACAAAATATTGTTATCTCTCGTGATAAAGATTATCAAGCTGAGGGCATTGATAGCGCTACTTCTGTTGAACAAGCGCTTGCCTTAGCTGGAAATGTCGAAGAGGTCATGGTGATAGGTGGCGGCGCTATTTATACACATTGTTTGCCTTTTGCTAATCGACTTTATATTACGCTTATAAAGGCTAGTATAGAGGGAGATACTCAGTTTCCAGATTATGAAACGACAGAAGATTGGCAACTTATCGATAGTGAGTTATTTGGTGCGGATGAAAAAAATAGTTACGAACTTAATTTCTGTGTTTATGAACGAAAGTAGATAAATACAGGTTAAAAAAACGCATTCAAAGGAATGCGTATTTATTTAGACTTTAGTTACAAAGCTTTTAATTACCATTTGTTAAACAAGAATTTCATCAAAAAAATAATCAGTTATACAGCCAATAATATACCGTTTATTTGTTCTTTGTGATCACCTCGTAAGCCCCTTGAATATCCTGAGTTTTTTGCTTTGCCATTTCCATCATTTCAGGTGGTAAGCCTTTTGCTACTAGTTTGTCAGGATGATGCTGTGACATTAATTGACGATAGGCCTTTTTTATTTCTTTATCTGAAGTATCAGGTGAAACCCCTAATACCTTGTAAGCATTCTCAAGTTGAGATTGTGATGACTGCTTATTTCCTTGCCCTTGATGAAATTGAGCACCAGCAATAATCATTTCTAATAATTGATCGAGTTCTTTTGCTGAAAAGCCTAATTGTTCAGCAATAGTGTGTAATGCTTGACGTTCTTCGTTATCAAGTGTGCCATCAGCAAAGGCTACTTGAATTTGAATTTCTAAAAAAAGTGATAATAAATCATGACGATTCCCACAAGCATTTTTAAATTTAGCTAAGCTGTCTTTAAGTGGAAAACCGCTACTTTTACCTTCACTAAAGGCATCTTGAGCCTGTTGTCTTAGGTCACCTTGTAAAGATAATTTGTCCATATAAGCACTGGCAAATTGAATTTCATGTTTTGATACTAAGCCATTAGCTTTAGCTATGTAGCCCATCACTGAAAATGTGGTGTAGAAGAAAGCGGCTTGGCGCTTATGTTCTGCTTCCTTTGAGTTAGATAAATGGCTAAAGTCGAGTGAACGGCCTTTATCAAAATTATGGCCGATAAACATGCCAATTATTGCACCAAGTAGGTTTTTACTCAGCATAAATCCAAATAAAAAACCTAAAAGTTTTCCCCATATTCTCATGTTCAATACTACCTATTTATGTTGTTTATTTAGAAAAGCTAAACGCTCAGGCGTGCCAACATCGGTCCATGCACAGCTAAGTAAACTGGCTGAAACCTTACGTTGGCTGACTGCACTTTTGATCATTGGACCAAGCTTTAATATTTGCTCGCCATGATCTCCTTTAAAAAACTCCGGACGAAAAATACTTAAGCCACTAAAGGTGAAAGTAGACTTATTCTTAATTGTTGAGTCTGACAGATGTTCAATATTTTTTAGTTGATGGTTATCAAAGATAAAATCTCCATTCTTATTATGTTCTGGGTTATCAATTAAACAAATGTGAGCTAAACAATCATCCGCTAATGTTGGCATTTCAGCAAAATTAAAGTCAGTAAATACATCACCATTAATAAGCATAAATGGTTCATTAGTATGACTAGAATTATTAGTCAGTAAGGGTAATGCCTTTATAATACCGCCAGCGGTTTCGAGAGCACCTTTTTCTTCATGGCTATAAGTAATATTCACACCAAACCTTTCACCCTTGCCTAAATAGGTCGAAATCATTTCACCTAACCAAGCATAATTAATAACAATATCGGTAATACCACATTGCGCTAACTTAGTAATATGATACTCAATTAGCGGGATGCCATGAACTTTTAAAAGCGGTTTTGGACAAGTATCGGTTAAGGGGCGCATACGCTCACCACGACCTGCCGCTAATATCATTGCTTTCATATTAATTACTCTGCTCTACATTGATTACATTTGCCTTTAGGGATTTATCATTCATCGCCGGAAGTATTTTTTTAATGAGTAATTGATATAAAAATGAAAATTCATCATATTGCTTACTGATATCTACCAGGTAACTGAGCGTGAGGGGAATGTCATTAAGGTAACCACTTTTACCATCACGGTGATGTAAGCGGGCAAATATACCACTGGCTTTAAGGTGGCGTTGTATTCCCGTTAAGTCAAACCAACGTTGCCATTGTGCCGTGCTGATATTGTCTAACTGAGAATGTGGAGTAACTAACTCAATATAATATTGTAATAACGCAGCCACTTTGTCCTGTGGCCATTTTATATAACAATCACGGAGTAATGAAACTATATCGTAAGTAATAGGGCCTATTACTGCATCTTGAAAGTCAATAATGCCTAACTCTCCGTTTTCCAATACCATAATATTTCGACTATGGAAATCACGATGAATCAAAACTTGTGGCTGCTGTAACATGTTTTCATTGAGCATATTAAAGCAAGTGCTCAACTGTGCTTGTTCGGTATCAGATAAGATAATAGATAAATGCTCTTCAACGAGCCACTCGGTAAATATATCAAGCTCTCTTTTCACGAAGGCTTGATCATAATGAGCAATACTTTTATCTTCAGAGCTCAACCCTAAATGTACTTTAGGTAATATATCAATGGCTTGCTGGTAAACATTTGACATATTGTCGAGGGTAAGTGTTTCACTTAATAAAACGTTGCCAAAATCTGATAAGCAAAAGAATCCTAGCGATAAATCAACAGCAATAATTTCAGGGACTAAAATATCTTGTTGGCTAAGCAATTTTTGCATAAACATAAAAGCGGGGTTGTCGGACTTATCTATGGGTGCATCTACGGCAATGAATGATTTTCCTTGATGAGAAAAACGATAATAACATCTGAAACCTGCATCACCAGTCATTGGGACTAATGATATAGTTTTCATTGATAGTTGTTGGCATAACCAATTTTGCAGACGGTGAACTCTAGAGTTTAGCAAGCTTCTTAATTCCTAATATCATGGTAACAAGTGAATCGGGTATAAACATCGACAATATACCCAATTAGAACAGTAAAGAAAATTGCTATATTATCTGGTTGTTTACGTATAAAATATCATTTGCTCTTTTTTTATAGTGCTTTATTCATTTACCTATCGGACTGTTAATGTCATTTCCGCGTCACATCATTTTAATAATATCTTACTTATCAATTACTAACTATTGTAATGCCCAGGAAAATAGCGGCGCATTGAATGGTATGGCTCAATGCTCTGTGCCAATATACCCGCATTTATCTGATGAGCCAGTGGCTGAAAATCCTAAAGCAATTACTATTTTGGCTGAAAACTCTGCGATCAATAAAGATAAAACGGCTAAATTTGTTGGTAACGTAATGTTACTGAAAGATCAGCAAGTTATTTTAGCGAATGAAGTTGAGCTAAACAGAGAAACTTCTACGTTGGATGCGCAAGGTGATATCCATTTTCAAAATAGTGGCGTTGATATTTTTGCTGAAAAATTAAATATTAGCGAAGCATTGGGGACTACGACACTGACAAATACCCAGTATCAACTTGCTGGAATGCCTGGACACGGCGGTGCTGGCAAAATTGCAGTTTCTAATGAAGGCACTTTATCATTGGTAGACTCTTCTTTTACTACTTGTTATGGCTCTTCACCTGATTGGCAAATGAATGCTAGTGAAATTAATATCTCTAAAGATGAAAGTTATTTAGAAGCTTATCATGCAAGGTTTTCAGTATTTGACATACCCGTGTTATACCTCCCTTATTTTTATATACCTATCGGTGAAGGGAGACAATCTGGTTTTTTATATCCTGAAATAGGCTCTTCAAATAACTCGGGATTTATAACATCAATTCCTTATTACTGGAATATTGCCCCTAATATGGATGCCACCATTACGCCTAAGTACATGTCAAAACGCGGATCCCAGTTAATTACTGAATTTCGTTATTTGCAAGAACAGCAAAATGGACAAATAGATGTTGAATATTTAGATCAAGACAATGAATTAGAAAATAATAATGATGCTCGTTATTTAGCTCGATTTCAGCATGTTGGCACTTTTTCTGAACGGTTTAGAGCTTATATTGATTATACTACGATTAGCGATGATAACTATTTAGTCGACATTGGTAGCAAGCACTATAATGCTAACGATGCCTATTTGTACCAAACAGGTGAGTTGGCATATTTTGCTGATAGTTGGCAGGCAAAAATTAAGTTACAAGATTTTGAGGTGCTAGGAGATAATCAGACAAGCTATCAAACATTGGCACATATAGAAATGAATAGTCATCAAGAAATTGATTTGTTCTCGGGGCTATTTGATGTTTACTCTGAAATTACCAATTTTGATACTGCTGATGAGAACTTACCCACCGCGCAACGTTATCATGTTGAAGCTGGATTTACATTTCCTATGGTTACACCTGCGTGGTTTCTAAATTCGGAGTTTAAAATACTTCAAACTAATTACGTACAAGATAACATTCCAATATCGAGTAATCTCGAAGAAAATGTCAGTAGAACCTTACCTAAAGTGCGCTTTCATGGTGGTGTTAATCTTGACCGACAAGCTAATTTCTGGGGAAGTGGTTATACGCAGACCTTAGAGCCGCAATTGCAATATTTATATATACCTGATAAAGATCAAAGTAACATCGGCGTATACGATACAACAAACTTACAAGATGATTATAACGGCTTATTTCGCGATAAACGATTTAGTGGTTTAGACAGAGTAGCACAAGCGAATCAATATTCTTGGGGACTGACCACTCGATTGTTAGATGGGGCGAACCAAGAACAATTTCGGATGAGCTTAGGACGTATTGTTTATCTGAATAATAGCAATTTCACGATTGATGATGATAACGATGTTGCCGCAGATGAATCTGCATTAGCAGCTGAAGTGTACGCACGTATAAGTCGGAAATGGCAGTTTAGCAGTGATATTCAATATAATGCAGAAGATGATGTGACTAATAAGAGTCAAACGAGCATCGACTACCTTATTAATAAAAATCAAACAATACAATTGAACCATCGATATAGTCGTGATGTCTCAGGTATGACACTTGAGCAATTATCACTGGCAGGCAATGTTCGAATTAATAAAAATTGGCAAATTATAGCAAGAGTAACGCAAGATCTTCAGCAAGCTCGCAGTATTGAAAGTTATGCTGGGTTACAGTATCAAAGCTGTTGCTGGTCGGTGAGTTTTGCTTATCATCGTTATATTAATGCTAATTTTGATGTCCAATCTAGTGACAATGAAAATCGCGATGAATTTGATAGTGGTTTCATGCTAAGATTTAGCATGAAAGCACAGGATATTACAGAGATGTTCAATTCAAGTATATTTGGCTATAAACGCCCTTACTTTCTCAATAATTAAATATAAGAAATAGAAGATACATGAAAAATATATTAAAACTTATACTAGTAACGACCGCTTGTTCGGCAATATCATTAGCCCCAGTTCAAGCCGAAGAAATAGAATTAGACCGCGTTGCCGCCGTTGTAAATAGTGGTGTGGTTTTAGAGTCTGAGATTAAAGATTTACTGAATACTATTAATATTCAGGCTAAGAAAAACGCTCAAACTTTACCTTCAGATAAAGCTCTTAGAACACAAGTTATCGAAAAACTGATAAATGACAGCTTAATTATGCAAATAGGTGAGCGTATGGGGGTGCAGGTAAGTGACGCTCAACTAGATGAAACGCTAACTAATATGGCTAAAGAAGAAGAGCTTACTTTAGAACTATTTCGTCAAAAAATTATCAGTGATGGTACTGATTATGAAAAATATCGAGAACTTGTACGCACTGAAATAGTTTCAGGAGAGGTCAAGAGAAGTAGTGTTCAACGTCGCATCTATGTTTCGCCGCAAGAGATCACTAACTTAATTTCTTCAATGAAAGAACAAACGAGTGCGAGTATTGATTATCGTTTAGGGCATATCTTAATTAGCTTTCCACCCGATGCAACACAAGATGAAATGAACGCGGAAAAAAAGCGTGCGGAAAAGGTTATTGAATTACTTGAAAAAGGGAGTGATTTTGCTCAAATAGCGATAGCGTCTTCTGGTGGTACCAATGCGCTTGAAGGTGGTGATTTAGGATGGAAAAACATCAATGAGCTACCGACATTATTTTCTGAAATTATTGACGGCGAAAAGAAAGGAACAATTTTAGGGCCTATCCGTACAGGGTTAGGCTTTAGTATTGTAAAAGTTATAGATATCCGTGGCCAAAAGATTGTGGAAGTCGAAGAGGCTAACGCACGTCATATCTTAATTACACCTTCAATTATTTTAAGTGAGGCAAAAGCTGAAGCCATGTTGCAAGGTTTTCTAGATAAAATCAACGCAGGTGAAGCTGACTTTGCTGAGTTAGCCAAAGAACACTCTGAAGATGGTACTGCTGTTCGAGGTGGTGAATTAGGTTGGACTGATCCTCGTGTTTGGGATCCAGCATTTCAAAGTGTTGTAGCCAAGTTGAAAGTTGATGAAATATACAAACCTTTTAGATCATCATTTGGTTGGCACTTAGTACAACTAACCGGTCGAAGAACATTAGATGCGACAAAACAAATGAATGAAAGAAGAGCTTATCAAATTCTTTTTAATCGTAAATTCGGTATGGAAAGCGCGCGTTGGATAAAAGAATTACGTGATGATGCTTATATTGATATTTTTGCGAGAGATTAAAAAATAATGACCAAACGTATTGCCATTACTCCTGGTGAACCAGCGGGTATTGGCCCAGATTTAGCTATTACTATTGCTCAGCAAGACTGGCCTGTCGAGTTAGTTGTTGTTGCGTGTAAACAGCTGATTTCTTCACGTGCTAAAACCTTAGGCTTGGCGTTAACTTTGGTTGATTATGATCCAAACGTTGCACCAAAACCACAACGAGCAGGTACATTAACCATATTATCGGTAGAAATGGCTGAAGCTTGTATTCCTGGTGAACTTAATACTCAAAACGGTGCTTACGTTATTGAGACCTTAAGAATTGCTAGCGAGAAAAATATTTCAGGTGAATTTGACGCAGTTGTGACTGGTCCCGTTCATAAAGGTTTAATTAACCAATCAGGTATCGCTTTTAGTGGTCATACCGAATACTTTGCTCATCAAGCAAATTGTTCTGATGTGGTCATGATGCTAGCAACGGAAGGGTTAAGGGTTGCACTAGTTACAACACATATCCCACTTGCCTATGTTTCAAAAGCAATAACCGCAGAACGTTTACAAAAAGTGACTCGTATTCTTCATAGCGATTTAATAACTAAGTTTGGTATCACCCAGCCTAAAATTTATGTATGTGGCATTAATCCACATGCAGGTGAAGGTGGACATCTTGGCAAAGAAGAAATAGAAGTCATGATACCTGCGTTAGATGAGTTGAGAGCTGAAGGTATTAATACCATAGGCCCATTACCCGCAGATACTATTTTTCAACAAAAGTACTTGGATGATGCAGATGCCATTTTGACTATGTACCATGATCAGGGCTTACCTGTTTTGAAGTATAAAGGTTTTGGTTCATCGGTTAATATCACTTTAGGCTTACCTTTTATTCGTACATCAGTGGATCACGGCACTGCATTAGAACTTGCAGGAACAAATTCTGCTGACTCGGGTAGCTTCATTGAAGCTATTAATACCGCCATTTCTTTAGCAAATAATCAATCATGAATAATAAAACACATTTAGGCCACCAGGCCAAAAAACGCTTTGGGCAAAACTTTCTTCACGATGAAGGAGTGATCAGCAGAATTGTTGATGCTATTAACCCTGAACCCGACGAAAACCTGATCGAAATTGGTCCCGGTTTAGGTGCATTAACAGAGCCTGTTATTGATCGTGCTGGCCCGATATCTGTTGTAGAGCTTGATAGAGATCTTGCTCACCGTTTACGCCATCATCCATTTTTAGCTTCTAAAGTAACAATTTATGAAGCGGATGCACTTAAATTTGATTTTAGTGAAATAGCCAACGATAAAGAGCCATTAAGAATATTTGGCAACTTGCCTTACAATATTTCTACGCCTCTGATCTTTCATTTATTGAGCTTTAAAGATTGCGTGAAAGATATGCACTTCATGCTGCAAAAAGAAGTTGTGGAACGCATGGCTGCTAGTCATAACTGTAAAGCCTATGGGCGACTTTCAATTATGACACAGTATCAATGTATGGTTATTCCTGTAATGGAAATAGGTCCGGAGGCCTTTAATCCAGCACCGAAAGTTGACTCTGCCATTGTTCGTTTAATTCCTCATACTGATATTAAGAATCCAGTAAAAGATATTAAATCCTTAAATCAAGTATGTTTAGCTGCATTTAATCAACGTAGAAAAACCATTCGTAACAGCTTTAAAAAGCTATTTACCGTTGAGCAATTAGCCGCTTTAGACATAGATGCGACGTTACGACCGGAAAATTTACCTATTAGCGATTATATTAAGCTTGCTAATTTTTTAACAGATAACCCGGTAGAACTATGACCACTGACTCATCGACAATAACAACAGATTCTCTTGATCTTAATCATGATATTTCGGTGAGTGTTAAAACTGAATATATTGCGTCTCAATTCATTGAACATGAAAAACATTACGTTTTTAGCTATGCCATTAGCATAACGAATAATGACAGTAAATCCGTTAAGTTACTCTCTAGATATTGGTTGATCACCGATGGTGATAACAAAACGTCAACCGTTGCAGGTGAGGGTGTTATTGGTAAACAACCGACAATAGCGCCGGGACAAACATTTACTTATACGAGTGGCTGTATATTAAAAACGCCAGTAGGTACTATGGAAGGTCATTATCAAGTCGTGGATAATGAAAACAAGTTACAACAAGTTGTAATATCTGTCTTCGGCTTAGCTCAACCTAATATTTTAAATTAATAGTGATACCCTCCTATGGCAATCTATTTTGTTGGCGATATTCAAGGTTGCTTTCAGGAATTACGTTCTTTACTTATACAAGTAGCATTTAATCCTGAAAAAGATCAACTATGGGTCGCCGGAGACTTAGTTGCCAGAGGTCCTGATTCATTGGCGGTTCTTCGATATATCAAATCATTAGGACGTAGTGCGAAAGTCGTTTTAGGTAATCATGATCTTCATCTACTAGCCATATATGCAGGTTTAAAAAAAGCCAAACCTTCAGATCTTCTTAGTGAGCTTCTTGGCGCTGATGACGTTGATGAATTATTAAATTGGTTAGCGCAGCAGCCATTGGTACAAAAACTTCCTGATGAAAATGTTTATATGAGCCATGCAGGATTACCTCCACATTGGTCTCCAGAACAAGCATTGGAACAAGCTAGTATAGCTTCCTCGAATATTGCATCCCCCGAAAGAAATAAATGGTTAGCGTTAATGTATGGCGAACAGCCAAATCAATGGTCATTAGCTGAAACAAAGGTTGAAAAATTTCGCTTTACAGTAAATGCGCTAACAAGAATGCGCTATTGCCAACTTGATAATAGCTTAGAGTTTTCATGTAAATTGTCACTGAGTGAATCACCTAATCATATAAAGCCTTGGTTTGAGCTCACGACATTAAATAAAAGCTATAGTTGGGTTTTTGGCCATTGGGCTGCCTTAATGGGGGAATGCCCTACAAATAACATTTATGCTTTAGATACTGGGTGTGTTTGGGGTGGTTACTTAACCTTATTAAGATGGTCAGATAAAGAACTTTTTATTGAACATTCACACAATAAAGAACTAAAGTAAAAAAACTTAAGATAAAGCAATAACTAAAGGTGAAAAATAGATTAAGCTTGTTATACTGAACTTTGTAGCTAAATGTTTCTATCAGTTAGCCGATAACTAATCAGTAATATAGTCAAAGCTTAAAATTATGTATCTTTAGCGGATAGTTCTACATACTATTAAAAAACGACCATCATGGTTTAAACACATACTCGCAATATCCATCACACGGTGACATTTATGAATTTAACGGTAGCAATGAAAATAATAGGTGGTTTCGCCATTATTACTGTTTTCCTGGTAATAACTAGTATTATTTCTTTAATGAATTTAAATACAATTCATAAATCTACTTTACAGCAAAGTGAGTTAGCCATACCCACATTACAAGGTAGTAATAAGCTTGCTAATACTCTGACACAAATAGGCAATTTAACATTACGTGCTTATTACCAAACAGAGCTAAGCCCACTTAATGATAATTTATCATCATATAATAGTGAAAAAAATGGCTTTGCTAGCGAGTTAAAAAAATTAAAATCGGTCGTGCAAAAAGAAAACTCGTTATTATCTAATTTACGACAAGTTGATTCTGTTTCAGCCGAACTAGAGAGAGAAATTGAAGAAGTATTCAATAACCGTAAAATTAGTATTGAAGAAGCGCTAATTTTAAGTGAAAAAATAGATCACTTGGAAGAGAAAGCGGATGATGCGGCAACATTATTGTTAGATCTTGCCGATCATGACTTAGCCGATACTAAATTACAACGTGCAGTTGAGCTAGGTGAACATATTGAAACCTTACTTAATGGTGTTGTAAGCTCGGCATTCGAATATAAAGAACTAATTGATACTCAATCAACAGATTTAGTTGGGCGAGAAATTAGCAATGCGTTCATTGAAGTAGAGAAGTCCTTTTCTGATATTTTTTCTGAGTTAAAAAGTAAAGGTATTAATGATGTTGCTGATGATTTAACTACGGAATTAGCAGAGATAAAAAGTTTATTGAAGTCAGATAGTGATGTTTTTTATCATAAGGCTAAGCAGTTACTCGCACTAAAATTGGCGACTGAGAACTTAAGTGCCGCAGAACGTGATATTAAGAAAGCTAATGACATCCTAGCCAAACAAGTAGATCTAGCCAATCAAACAGCATTAACAGCTAGCGATATGGTTAACGAAAAAGAAGAAGAAGGAAATACACAAACAATATTTATTATGGTTGCTTCAATCATTGCAGCTATAGCTATTGCCTGGTTTACCTTAATCAGTATTACTCGTCCTTTGAGTCGAGTTAATAAAATGCTTAACATTGTTGCGTCAGGAGATTTATCACATAAACTCGATGAAAGTGGCAAAGATGAATTCGCTGAATTATCACGTAATTGTAATTTACTAATCGACAGTTTACGTAACCTGATTCAAGGTATAGTTAGTCGCTCTACACAACTTGCTACTGCCGCCGAAGAAACATCTGCGGTAACAGCGCAAGGTACAACTGCCATTGCTGAACAACGCTCTCAAGTTGAACAAGCGGCCTCGGCAACTACTCAAATGAGCAGTACGTCACAAAGTGTTCTAGCGAGCGCTAATGATACCTTAGGTGAAATTAAGCAAGCTGACGACGAAGCTAAACGTATAAAAGTTATCTCTGAGCGTAATCGTCAAACGATTGAGTTACTTGCAAGCGAAGTTGATGAAGCTTCTCAAGTGATTAATAAACTTCAACAAGACAGTGCTTCTATCGGCAGTATTCTTGACGTTATTCGTGGTATTGCAGAGCAAACTAACTTACTTGCACTTAATGCAGCTATCGAAGCAGCACGTGCCGGTGAGCAAGGTCGTGGTTTTGCTGTTGTTGCCGATGAAGTTAGAACGCTAGCCAGTCGAACACAAGAGTCTACACAAGAGATTCAAAACATGATTGAAGTACTGCAAAGCGGTGCTGAAAAAGCGGTTGGTGTAATGAATACCGGTAAGAAACAAGCAGCCAATTGTGTTGAGCAAAGTAGTGAAGCTGAAAAAGCGCTAGAAACGATCACTCATTCTGTACATGAAGCGTTTGATAGAAGTACTCAAATAGCTTCAGCAGCCGAAGAGCAAAGTGTTGTAGCGCATGAGATTAGTGAAAACTTAGAATCAATTGTCGCTATTGCAGAGCAAACAACAGCAGGCGCACAGCAAACAGCTGAATCAAGTAACGAAGTGGCGAAGTTAGCCGAAGAGTTACAACAATCAGTGCAAGAGTTTAAGCTGTAAGTTTTATATTTTAAAAACGAGTTTAGTAATATTGAATAGCGTTATTTAATATAGCTATCTATAGGTGATAAAAAAGGCTTTTACTTTTCAGTAAGAGCCTTTTTATTGCCGTAAAAAAATATAATGACAGACTTAATAGTTATGATAAAAACCATAAGTTTCATTGATTTTACGATGCTGCTTATCAGCCCATTGATAATATTGATGATCCGCTAGATCGCTCGCTGCATCTTTGTCTAATAGAATAACCGCATTTTCATGCATTTGCAGTGCAGAAGCCGGGCACATAGCCGATAACGCGCCAGAGATCATATCATTAACTGCTTTTGCTTTATTCTTACCTGTTGCCATTAATAACACATAGCGAGCATCCATTATGGTGGCGATACCCATAGTCATTGCCATGCTTGGTTGTTCTTCATCTTCATTAAATAAACGACTGTTATCAGTTAGCGTTTGCTGGGTTAATGTTTTAATCCGCGTACGGGATGCCAAGCTTGATGTTGGTTCATTAAAGCCAATATGCCCATTGGCACCAATGCCTAGAATTTGTAGATCAATACCGCCTAGCTCTTGAATTTTTTTCTCATAACTTAGGCCTTGCTCTCTAGGATTTTGTGTATTGGTACAAGTAGGTAAAAAAGTGTTATTTTGATTGATGTCGACATGATCAAACAAGTGCTCTTTCATAAAACTACGATAGCTTTGAGCGTTGTCAGCATTAATATTGTGATATTCATCGAGGTTAAATGAAGATACATGGTTAAAGCTTAACCCTTCATTTTTATGCTTGTTTACTAATTGTTTGTAAAGACTGATAGGGGTACTACCGGTCGCAAGACCTAACACAGGTTTTGCTTTATTACTGATTAATTCACTGACCCATTGAGCAGCATTTTCTGCTACTTGTTCTGCATTATCAAAGATAATTATTTGCATGTAAAATCCTTAAAATTTAATTTAATTTTGTATAAAATTCAAATTTCACTAATGGATGCAAATAAATATTGTGACGAAAATCGACTTTTTAGTTTAGCTAAACACCTTTTTATTATGTTTTAAGTATCTTAGCTAAGCTGTCGTTTATTTTAAAATCAGCACAGGCTTGATTATACTATGGTCAGTTTTTTTTTGCACTTTCTTTAATCGAAAATGAAAGCCAGCAATAAGTTATTACTGGCTTTCATTGTGGTTTTAAGTTCGATTATAAGTCGATATCAATAGAATAAGAGATTACGAATTTCATGTCATCATTATCCATATCAGTATCAGATACAGCAAAGGTGAAATTACTTTTACTTAAGCTGACACTATAATCGTTATAGTCTTGCGCAACCATTTTATCATCAAAAGAATAATCGCCAATATGAAATGCTAATGTTAAGCCGTCAGCCACTTCGAATTCTGCATCAGCAGAGATATACAAGCTTGAATCAGCAAATGCAGCACCGTCATCGTTATTAACACCGTAACTGGCTGAAAGTGAAAAGTATGAATAAGCTAAAGAGCCATATATTTCACCAAAATCATATTCATTTGAACTGTCAGTTTGAGCTGAGTCTGGGTAGGCGTAATAGATATAGCCAACATCGTAGCTAACATCTTCACTCAATTGACCGCTAAAGCCTAAGTAAAAATCTAATTCGGCGCTAGCGTCATCCCCAAAGTCAATATTTGAAGCCCAAGTTCCCGCATAAAAGCCAGATTCGTTTGCGTAATCAATACCACCAGAAATAGCTGCAGCGTCATCAGTTTGACTTACGCCACGCCATAAATAGTTACTGGTAGCTGCAACATTAGCAGATAAACCATCAACCGCTGATGCTTGGGTCGACAATAATGAAGTAGCTGTAAAGAATGTTAATGATAATAGTGTTTTTTTCATGAGGGTCTCTTTATTTAGTTATATTTTTTAAGTGACATTTATAATTCTGTAAAGTGTAGTGCAAGGTCGATGCCTTCGATATACAAGAACACGGTAAATGTTTTTATTCTTTAAATTTAGCAGGTTAAGTAAATCTTAGACTATTTTGTTATGAATAGACAATTGTGTTTGTACATCTTTGGTGCATTCGAATGCTTAACGCTCAGATTAAGTGCATAAAATTTCTTATATTCATTTACTTACTGAGTAGAGTTTTCCCTTAGGTCATTGTTATAATGCTAGGTAATATTTTAAAAGGGTTTATCTATGTCTTCATTTTTAATTGCTCCGTCTATTTTGTCTGCTGATTTCGCTCGTTTGGGTGATGATGTCGCTAATGTTTTAGCTGCGGGTGCTGATGTTGTGCACTTTGATGTGATGGATAATCACTTCGTGCCTAATTTAACATTTGGCCCGATGATTTGTCAGTCTCTACGCGACTATGGAATCACTGCACCGATAGATGTGCACCTAATGGTAAAGCCGGTTGATAGCTTGATTCCCGGCTTTGCAAAAGCGGGAGCTGATATTATTACATTTCACCCTGAGGCTAGTGATCATATCGATAGGACCCTACAATTGATTAAAGATCATGGTTGTAAGGCTGGTTTAGTATTAAACCCGGCCACACCACTGCATTGCCTAGACTTTGTGATGGATAAGCTAGATGTGATTTTATTAATGTCAGTAAACCCTGGCTTTGGTGGACAGTCATTCATTCCAACGACTCTAGATAAGTTAAAGTTAGTGAAAGAAAGGATTGTTGCCAGTGGCCGTGATATTCGTTTGCAAGTAGATGGTGGCGTAAAAGCAAATAATATTGCTGAAATTGCAGAAGCAGGGGCTGATATGTTTGTTGCTGGCTCGGCTATTTTTTCAAAGCCGGACTACAAAGTGGCCATTGATGAAATGCGCAGTGAGTTGGCTAAAGTTGCGAAGTGAAGTCGCGCTTAAAGAACTAACAAATATAAAAACTTAAGGCAAAAGCCTCACCTGCAAATTATTGTTGTGGGTTTTAAATAAATTAGACAATTAAAAATAAAGGGACATCATGAGTAAACCTATCGTATTAAGCGGCTGTCAGCCTTCAGGTGATTTAACCATTGGTAATTATTTAGGGGCACTAAAGCAATGGGTTAGCATGCAAGATAGCCATGATTGTTATTACATGTTAGTTGACCAACATGCGATCACTGTGCGTCCAAACCCAGAAGCATTAAGAAAAGCCACTCTAGATGGTTTAGCTCTGTACTTAGCCTGCGGAGTAGACCCAGAAAAAAGTACCATTTTTATTCAATCTCATGTGCCAGAACATGCGCAGCTTAGTTGGGTGTTAAATTGTTACACGCAAATGGGCGAGTTAAATCGTATGACACAATACAAAGATAAGTCACAAAAATCAGAAGCAAATATGAATTCTGGCTTATTTACTTATCCGGTACTAATGGCGGCTGATATTTTATTATACGGCGCAGATCGTGTTCCTGTTGGTGATGATCAAAAGCAGCATTTAGAATTGGCGAGAGATATTGCGACACGCTTTAATAACCTTCATGGTGATACTTTTACCGTACCAGACCCATACATTCCAGAGTTTGGCGCAAGAGTAATGAGTTTACTTGAGCCGACTAAAAAAATGTCTAAATCTGACACTAACCCAGGAAATTTTATTGGTTTATTGGAAGAGCCTAAAAAACTCAGTAAGAAAATTAAACGCGCGATGACTGATTCAGACGAGCAAGCAAATATTTATTTCGATCTTGAAGAAAAGCCCGGTGTATCAAATTTATTATCTTTACTCTCTTGTTGTACGGGTCAAACTGTAGAGCAGCTTGTTCCACAATATGAAGATAAAATGTACGGGCATTTAAAAGGCGATGTTGCAACTGCAGTGATTGCTTTATTAGAGCCTATTCAAGAAAGATATCATCAGATTCGTAATGATCAAGCTTACTTAGATTCAGTAATGAAAGCTGGAGCCGAAAAAGCCTCAGCTAGAGCTAGCAAGATATTAGCTAAAGTTTATGACGCGGTAGGTTTTATTCCTCGCCCTTAGTCGTTATGACGACTTACATTAATAAAAAAAGCTAACGACATTCATCGTTAGCTTTTTTTGTTTTAAGTCCTGTAATACCAAATCCATTAAGTTTGTTCCCACTCAGAGCTTGCCTGCGGTTTGAGAACAAATATAATTTTTTTGCATATAGTTATTCTATATGAAAGGAATTATCTGCGGTTATCGAATCGCAGGAAAGCTCCCGAAGGGCGATTTTAAAAGGCTTACAGACTGCGTTATTGATCTTGAGAAGGGAATAACCATTCTCTTCAATCAAAGCCTTGCCTCTAAGCCTTTTAAATCTCGCTGAGTGGGAAGAAACTTAATGGAATTGGTATAGCTTTTTTCTACTTTTCTTTTTTCGCCGATTCCTGAGCTTCAGTAAATAACGACTTAGTATTCTCAATAAAACCTTGAACATTATTACTGTCAGTAAGTAAATAGCTTGGTGCCATTAATGTTGTGTTAAAAGCGGGGCGAATACTAAATTCAGGCTTCTTACTTAATTGAATTAAAAAACTGCCACCAAAAAGTAGCACGGTTAAGCATGTGGCAATAACGGTTCTTCGCTTATTTGTCATATGAAAGCCCACATAGCAATTTAGCCAAAACAAACAAAAAGCTAAGCTAATAGGTAATAAAGAAACCAATAGCGTAAACATTGATTGTGATGAAGAGTTAAAGCTCACTAAGTTTTCTACAAAGTCACTCATCCACATTAAATTGAAGAAAACAAAACATATACCGAGTTGTCCCCAAAAACGGGCATCGTGCTTGGTCAAGTGAGAGACTAATGCGATACCTGCAGGCCAAAGAGTAAATAGCAACGTCATTCCTATAGCAGGTACCAGTAATTGAGTAAACGATACTTCAACAGGGTTATGCAAGTTGAACAACCAGCCCGTGATAGTCGCAAAAAGTACAATGCTTAATGCTAAAAATACCGGATGACGCGTAAGATTGATGACATTTTCAAAAGGACTAAATCTGATACTTTCAGGAACTGAGTGATCAGGGAATATAACTCTAACAAGACTTTTTCCTAAAGAAAAAACTTGGCCTGAGTATACAATATGCTGATTAATAGCAGACTTTGTGTTTGAAAAATCATCTTCAAAAAAGCTACCATTTACTGTGTCTTCGTCATTGAGGACCCACTGCTCGCCATTAAAATTTAAGCGAAGGTGCTGAGCACAAATATGAGGATCTGCCATAATAATATCGTTATCGTACCCACGACCAATATTTACAGCGTTTTGTGAAAACTTATGACGTGAGATAAGTTTGTGAGACCTCGTTATTTCTTCAATAATTATTTCCATGAAACCGACTCCATAAACTTCTCAGTAAAGCTAAGAGCGCTGTCTTGTGTAACGCCTGCGATTGTAAAGTGGCTTAGCAGTGCTTGCTTGCCTTTATCAACGGAAATCGCGATGTATAAAACATCAAATAACTTCGGGAAATCTTTATAGGCTCTAGTACAAAAAACGGCTTTATTGGTTATCGCTTGATTTGATGGTGTGACAATGTCGTGCTGACACTGAAATTCTGAAACATCATCTTTTCCTGCTTTGTTACCTGGCATGACTTGAGTTAATTGGCGCTCGAAAATTTGATAGAACTTAGTATCGCTCAGCTCTTTTGCCTGCATGTAGCGAAACTCCATTTCAACAGAGCCGGTAAAAAAACTAGATGAAAGAAAAGTATTTTCATCGAGAGAGCAGTTGGCAACAACGGCTAAGACAATCGCATCGGCTTTGTCGGCATTTGATTCACCCCAGCAACGAATAAATGGAATATTAACGGTAGGTACTAAACCTTCACCCAACGGGCGCATTAGCCATTCACTTTTCAGTAAGGTTGAAATTAATTTATCTTGATTGTTAGCAAGTTGATTCGCCATTTGTTCTTTTATACTTTCTGGAGGAGATGCTTTATAATTTTCATATAAATTACGTAACTTGTCGTGTGGGACCAAAAAGCCAATCTGGTTGCCTGAAGTTGCAACATTTACGCCAACCACTTGTGAGTCTTTATTAACAACAGGTCCGCCGCTCATGCCTGAATTCACCGAACCGGTAAAATGGATACGGTCATTAAACGACTCTTTTTTTAAGCCATTGTAGGTACCCGGGACAACGATCATTCCTAAATCATGTGGATTACCTAACGAATAAAGCTCTTCACCTTTATGGGGAACCGCGTTAGCAATTTCAAAAAAAGGCATTTCGCTATCAGCCGTTCTTTTAACAAGTGCTAAGTCATTTATAACATCAACACTTTGCAAGGTGAGTGGCGCTTTATTACCTTGATGGTCAAAAATCTCTATGGTGTATTTATTCGGGTGACGAGCAAAACCAGAAATAACGTGATAATTAGTCGCGATTAATCCATCGCTACTAATTTGAAAACCTGAACCTATAGATGATTTTTCACCACTAGCGGTGTCGATGAGTCGTATTTGATATAGTGACGGAGCAAGTTGCTTGAATATTTCTTCTGCTTGTTCTGTGGCATAACTTATTGTGCTTACACACAATAAAATTAAGGTGATCAAACCTTTCATTTACATTCCTTATTTTTAGTATTACCTCATTGTGCCACTGTTAGCTGAATTGTCATCTATTATCCCAAAATAAAGTAAATTCTCTTCAATCAATGTTTTGCCTCTAAGCCTTTGAAATATTCCTTACTGAGAATAAACGTATTGGAATTGCTATGATTTATTGTATAGTTTGTAGAAAATTAATAAGGGGAACAGCATGAAAGTAGCGAGTATTATGACCATAGGGTTTGTCAGTGTTTCTTTAGATGACACGCTATTTACCATTAAAGCCATTTTTGATAACGCAAACTTTCATCATTTACTTGTGGTCGACAATGAGCAATTGTCAGGGGTTATTTCTGACAGGGACTTACTCAAAGCACTTAGCCCTAATATTGATACTGCCGCTGAACGTACGCGAGACTTAGCGACATTAAACAAAAAGGCTCACCAAATTGTCAATCGAAAATTAGCAACCTTATCTGCTGATGCCAGTGTTTTCGATGCGATTGATATTTTTAATAATACAAAAATGTCGTGTATCCCTATTGTTGATGATAATAGTAAACCCGTTGGAATACTTACGTGGCGAGATATTATGAAAACCTTAGGAAAAAGAAATGCAGAAAAAAAACAAATGGCATAAAGTGTTGTACTTTGGCTAATCGAATGACCTAAATCATGTTTTTAAATAAAAATTATCATTAAGGTTGTTTACTTAAATTTAATTGTTTAACGTATTTTTATCATTATTTAAATATGGATAAACTCTTGAAAAAAACACTTCTTCTCAGCTTGTTTTTATTATCACAAATCAACTTAGCCCATGCCGAAAAGCCAGCAGAACTATGTATTGAAGGTAGTCATTGCACTTTTGTTTTACTGAGTGAAATGAATCCTAATCCAGAAAAAAACAGTTTGAATGTGGTCAATGAAAATCGAGCAATTCAGCGCTTATCTCCTTTTTCGACCTTTAAAATAACGAATTCGTTAATTGGCTTAGAGCTAGGTTTAATCAAAAATATCGAACAAACCTTAACGTATGATAAAAACAATTACCCATCAGAAGCCTGGTGGCCACCGGTTTGGAAATTACCTAAATATAACTTAAGCGGTGCCTTCAAATATTCAATGGTGCCGATATATCGCCAGTTGGCTAGTGATATCGGTGAAATTGACATGCAAAATTATGTCGAACGTTTTTCTTATGGCAATCAGGATATTTCCTCACAATTAGATAATTTTTGGCTTAATGGTAGTTTGAAAATATCTGCACTTGAACAAGTTCACTTTTTACAGCGTGTTTATCATAATCAATTTAACTTAAAAGCGGAGTCACTTACTGCGCTGAAGACGGTTATGCTGGTTGAAGAAAAAGGTGATACTAGAATATATGCAAAAACAGGCGCTGGCAAAGTAGCTGATGGCAGCATGTTGGGCTGGTATGTTGGTTTTGTTGAAAATAACCAAGGCGTACATTTTTTTGCTTTTAACGTTAGCCGTGACACCTATGCTCAAATGAAAGCCTCTCGGGTAACAATGGCGATGGCGCATCTGAAAAAATCAGCTGTACTTAGTCAATAACTTGCTTTAAATATTCAGCAGAAAAGTTTAATGAAAACGGCTTGTTTGATGTATGTCAAACAAGCCGTTTTTTAGCTGCGACAGTTTGTCGCACTTCTGCACAATTCCTTTGTTATCAGTCGTTATTCCTTACAAAATAGTGTTAATCGCAATTATATAAATCAAACACAAGTAAGTGAATCACTATGACTTTTCCAATTAAACCTATCGCTTTGGCAATCAGTTCAATTTTACTATTAGGCAGTCTTTTCTCTGTAAATGCTTTTGCTAATAACACTGTTGAGCCTAATAACAGTGCAAACGACATTGATGATATTGAAGTAATCACTATTACCAATCAACGTCACCATGTTGGCATCGACAGTAATGAAAGTTACGCACAAGGAAAAACCACGGAACCCGATTTAGCTAATTGGTTAATGTCGATACCGGGTGCCAATGTAAACAGCAATGGCCCTGTTACCGGTATTGCACAATATCGTGGTTTATTTGGAGACCGTATTTCAACAACGCTTGATGGTCAGGCTGTTATTGGTGCAGGTCCGAATTCTATGGATACGCCATTAAGTTACTCAACACCGTTAATTGTTGAGTCAATGACGGTATATCGTGGTATTGCCCCTGTATCTGCAGGTATTAATACCTTAGGTGGTGCAATTGATGTGAAAATGCGTAAAGCCGAAACTAGTAATAGTCAAAAGTTAGTACTCGATGGTGATGTACAAGTCGGTTCGCGCAGTAATAATAACGCACAAACTTTATCGTCAGTGGTTAATATTGCTAAAGGTAATATTGCAGGTCTCTTTTATGGCAATGTGCAAGAAGGCGACAACATGGAAAGTGGCAACGGTACAAAAATATCACCAACAGATTTTGCTAAACGCCAGTTCGGTACTGATTTACGTTATGTTGGAGACGAAAACGAAACAGGCTTTAGCTATCATTACACAGACACACAAGGTTCAGGAACCCCCGCTTTACCTATGGATATTGAATATATTTATAGCCACCGTGCCAGTCTCGATGGAAAATTCACTTTTGTCGACTGGCAAGCTAATTGGTTATTTGGTTATACCGATGCCGATCATGGTATGACCAACTTTGAAATGCGCCTTAACAGCAACCCTGAAAAATACCGTCGTAATAACGCTACTGGCTTAACCACTAATTTTAAGTTTACTTTGAATAAAGCGTTTTCGTTTGGTGATATAGAGCTTGGTGTCGATGGCTACTTTGCTGATCATGATTCAGTGATCACTAATCCAATGAACGCTATGTTTGAAGTGGTCAACTTTAATGATGTAAAGGACAATCGTTTCGGTTTATTTGCTCAATGGCAAGAAACGTTCAACGACACCAAAGTGCAGTTAGGCGTACGTTTAAAAAGAGCAGAGTCTGATGCAGGAGAAGTGGCAACGTCGATGGCTATGATGATGCCAATGAACTCAGGTATGGACTCGGATGTGAACTCAAACATGGGAGGCATGAATGCAACTATGCCGAGCATGGCTGATTTATCGGCAGATTTACGTGATAGTTTCAATAACAGTGACCGCAGTGTTTCCGATACTAATGTTGATATTGCACTGAGTACTGAAACGCAATTATCAGCTGACTTATCGCTATATGTGGGTTTAGGTTTAAAGAACCGCGCACCGTCTTATCAAGAGCGTTACTTATGGACACCTATGGAGTCAACCGGCGGCTTAGCTGATGGTAATACTTACATTGGTGATATTGATCTTGAAAGCGAAACTGCTTATCAAGCGGATATAGGTTTTACCTATCAGACCCCAAAAATGATGATTGCACCTCATGTTTTCTATCAAAACATTGATAATTATATCCAAGGTACAGCATTGGGCATGGAAGATATGTCAGCGAAAATGATGGCACAGATGATGGCTGGCGATGACAATCCACTTAAATTCACCAATGTTGATGCTAAACTTTATGGCGCTGATGTTAATGGACATTATTATATAAATGACCAAATTCAGTTATCAGCAATTGTAAGTTATGTACGTGGTGAACGTCGAGATATTAACGATAACTTATACCGTATAGCACCATTAAACGGACAGTTAAGTGCGAGTTACTTCAGTGAAGACTGGTCTGCAAATATAGCCTTGGTCATGGCTAGCGCACAAAAAAATGTCTCATTAACAAATGATGAACAAGAAAGTGCGGGTTATGGGATTGTTAATGTAGACGCTCAATACTACTTCAACAATAGCTTAACCTTACGTGCAGGTGTCGATAATCTATTTGATAAAGAATATCAAAATCATTTAGGTAGCTATAACAGAGTTAAAGGTACAGAAACTCCTGTCATGGAACGCTTACCATCTGAAGGTACGAGTGCTTGGGCTGAAGTAACTTATAGCTTCTAATTTTTAAAACACTTTTAAGACTGATGTTCATCCTACTGATTTATTTTGATGATAGGTGGATCTCAGTCTTACTTTATTTTAATTGAGTAGGCATAGAGCCTCTTACTTTTGTTCTTATCCCCCTCTGTTTTATTGAACCTCATTAGAGCTGCTTTGCCATTTTTTTCGAACGCCTTCCTCACCTAAAAAGATAAAGCTGACCAAACGAACAAATTTATTACATTTGTACTAAAAGACTATTGCAAATGAGAATGATTAGCATTAAGATCCCACTTAATTTTTTAAGGAGGATATTATGAAACAAAATAGTGCGCTAATTATTTTCGCTGTAACAGTCTTGACAGCCTGTGGTGGCGGGTCTGGTGGTAATTATGCTCCAGCTTTTGAACAAGCAACATATCAAATAACAACAAATGAAGATCAAGCGACGACATTAAATGTTTTAGCAACAGATAAAAATAAAAAAGATACGATTTCTTATAGCTTGACCAATGCGTCAGCAAATTCGGCTATAGATGTGAACAGCTCAACAGGTGAAATCAGTTATCAACCAAACAGTAATTTTAATGGCAGCGATACTTTTGAAGTTAGTGCGAGTGATGGTGAAGATACGGTAAAAGCAACAGTAAGTATTGCCGTTGCACCGGTAAACGATTTACCAATGCTGACGGCAATTGAATTGCTAGTTTCGGGCGGCGAAACTAAGAAAGGCATGCTTGAGGCAACCGATGTTGATGGCGACACACTAAGCTATGAAATAATAACTACAACCAAAAACGGTGAATTATCTGTTGATTCAGTAACAGGTGAAGTAACTTATAAACCAACTGACTTAGTTGACGTTAATGACAGCTTTACACTAGTGGTAAACGATGGTGAAGGCGGAGAAGTAACCAAAGAGTTAACTATTAAAGCAAGTTTAGCATCTAATGCCGACCGAGCTTACTATTATTATGCCAGCGAGCAATCTCACCTTAAGCAAGCTGAGCAACACATTACGACTTTAAGTAACGATATTAACCAAGGCATGGTTTTTACAAACTTAGCAGCAGGTTATGCTGAAGCAGGATTAACTAGCCAAGTAGAAAGACTTGTTACTGATGAACAAATTGTGCGTAACGAAATACGTGCACGTACTTTACTAAGGGTAGCAAATAAATATAATGCGCTAGACATGCTAGGTAAAGCAGATGAGTATCGCACACAAGCAAATATTCTATATACACAATACGTAGCTTCAAAAGGCATTAGTTCTTTTGATAATGATGACGCTTACTTTTTTAATGCCTTATCAATAAGCTATCAAAATGCAGGTGAGTATGCCAAAGCCCAACAAGCCCTGAGTGTATTAGACTTACTCTTTGCAACAGCATTAGATGGTAATAGTTCAACAAGCGCCTTACGAACATTCTTCGCTTTTAGAAAACTTGTCGATGAAGCAGTTGAGAAATGGCAGTCAACAAAGTTGCAAGCTGATTATGATCTTGCTCATTCAATGACCGACCGACTTTATAGTTATGCAAAGCTTATTAGCCATCGATATGTGAGTAATGACCGAAACGGCAATGAAGGCATGCCTTACTATAGCACTCGTCAGGTTGGTTTATTCGATGTTATAGGGTCTTACATGGAATTAAATGATTTTGATAATGCCAAAGAAGCGCTACACGATGTGTTAGCCCTACATGGCGTGGTTGGTATCGATGATAATTACCCTCGAACAGTCGACGAATACGCTGCGGTTAGCCGAGTAGAATATCAATATGGCTTGTATGGAGCAATTGAAGAATTTGTTGTGCTATATCCTGATGAAAACCTTGATAAATTTTTGACTGGTTTTCCTGAAGGTAGTTTTTGGGCTGACTTTGCAGAAGAAGATGCGGCTGATGCTTTATTAATGGCTCGTGTGCGTAACATGGCAGATAAAGATGCATCATTAGAACTGGTAAAAGAAGAAAAAGATATTAATAATTTACGTAATTATTTTACCAACTTGGTTTCATTTAATAGTTCAAGTCCAGGAGGGGCAGTTTACCTGCGTAAGCAAGGTGAGTATGCAGCAGCAGCAAAATTTTTGGCTGAAGGTCTCGCAACATTAAAAACGGATGAATATATTGCACAAAACCTTTTCTATGAAGTATTTGTTACCGGCCAAACAGGTTGTGAAATGGTGATTGAAGAATTACTGACAATATATCAATTAACAGAAGAAGAAAACTATCAGACGCAAGCACAAGCAACCATTGATGCTTGTATTAATATTGTTAAAACACATTATGCAAATGGCGTTGACGGTAACGATGTTGAAATTTCTGATGCTGTTAAAGCGAATTCAAGATACCTTGCTTTTTCTAGTAGCTTAGATATCAGTGACGAAGTAGCGTCATTACTTGCAAATGTTGAAACCAACATTGCAAAAATAGACACAGATGATAACCAAGAATTAAATACACGTTTAAGTGGAGTCGGTATCGAATTGGCAAATGGTGGTATGTTTAGTGATGCTCAAAAATATTACGACCGAGCATTAGTTCAGCTAAATCTGTTGGAAAATAAACAAGTTTCTGAAGAGTTAGGTAAAAAAACTGCTGAATTCTTTAGTTATAGCCGTTCAGAGTCTGATTATAGTGATTTCTTAAATGTTATCGACCGTAAAGCAGGAACTTTGGCTGATTACCCTCAAATAAAAGCACAGGCATACGATGCTTGGAATGCAATTATTGAAAGTCGTTTAACAGTGCTTAGTGATGAAGCTGATCAACAAAAACTAACATTTATTCCCTCTTATGTTAACCAATACATACGTTTAGGCAATTTTGAACAAGCATTAGAACTAGCGACTGACGATGCCCTAGGTGTGGTAGAAAAAGAAGCTATTATCACTCAAGCAGCAATGAGCTTAAGTGTAAAAGATGCCTTCAAACAAACATTGGTTGCAACGGTTGATACCGACGGAGACGGCAACGCAAACTTTTACTTAGAAACAGCAAGTGAAGAAGCAATTGTCAACTCAGGCATTGCTTTAGATGAAGATAGCGATAACGACGGTGTTAACGATGACTCCGACAGTTACCCGCTAGACGCCACCAAGCAGTAATATGAAACATTACCTTGCGTTGTTCATGGTCAGCTTCTTGCTGACCATGACTATTTCTTCGGCTCAAGAAATAGATTCCAAAAAAAAAATAATCAGCCGTGAGACTTCACTTGTAAATAAAGGTGAAAAGGAAATTTCCTCAAGTAAATATAAATTATGCACAAAAGAAGACAAGGACTGTGAAACCTATATAGAACATATTGAAGTTATTGGCCGAAATTTCACGCCAATATCATCATCTGCAGAAGGCGTATACACTCTAGATAAACAAATGTTAAAGGATTACTTATTTGGTAATGGTAATTTAAATGACATTATTGGTATTCTGCCGGGGGTTCAATACAGCGAGTCAGCGTATGCGGCTAGCCAAGTCACAAATATCAAACCCAGTGAAGTTTCTATTTCAGGTGCTCAAGGTTATCAGTCGGGCTATCAAATTGATGGCGTAAGTAATAACTCACGATTAAGCACCGGTAATGCACAAGTAGATCGCAACTTAGCACAAGATGTTTCAGGTCACAGCCAAGAAGCATTTGTTAACTTGAAAATATTAGATCAACTCGAAGTTTACGACAGTAATATTCCTGCAAAATACGGACAATTTTCAGGGGGCTTAGTTTTAGCCACCACACAAAATTCGGGAAAAAAAACGCATTTTGGTTTCAGTTACCGTCAAACGGCTGATAAGTATGTTGAATATCATAAATTTTATGATCCAGAATTTAGCGGTGAAGATGTTTTAGAAACTGCAACTTTTAATAAAAAAGACTTTAATGCTTACTTATCAATGCCTCTATCAAAAAATAGCGGTATTGTTACTCAAATTCAAAGCTTAAAATCTAAAGAGTCGCTAAATCAACTTGGTACGCTGAAGGAGCAAGAGCAAACCAATTACAATGGATTAGTGAAATATCATCATGAGATTACTGACAATGATGAACTGGTTTTGCGCTACCTTAATGCACCCTATGAAGGATTTTACTTTGATGTTAATGCGATAAATAGCGACTACAATGTCGAAGGTGGCGGACAGTCACTTATGGTAAAATGGCAAGCCGATAGAAAGTGGGGAAATATGGACACCCAGCTAGACTGGCGTCAAAGTGAAAACAGTAAAGACACTGGTGCGGCTTGGTATGTGTGGAAAAACGTACCGGGTAAAAGTTGGGGAGACTACAATGGCGGTAAAACAAGTTTAGAGGGGGGCTATGGTGACATTAAAAAAACACAAAATACCTACAGCTTTAAACAAGACTTTGAACTGCCAAGCTTTTGGCAAGGTTTTGGTTTTCATGACCTATCTTTTGGCTATCAAGTAGAGCACCAACAAACTGTATTCGACCGACTAGAAGACTCCGTTGTTTATAATGGCTCAGTTATCTCACCAAGCATTAATTGTAATGGCTATACCAATGATTGTATTGAAACCACGTTCAAGCGTTCTATCGGAGAAATAGAAGAAGATCTTGGTCGTTCTTTAGATTTAACAAATGCCGAAGACTTCCTGCTTTATCAAAGCAACCTATTAACTACGGGGCAGTACTTTCAAACTCGTCAGGTTTCAATAAAATCGAAGGCTGAAGCCGATATTAGTTACCTTTCAAGTTACGTCGAAAATTATATCTCTTTTGATGATGTGCAAGTCGCGATAGGTGCAAGATACGATTACAATGACTTTTTCAAAAACCATAATATTGCCCCTAGGTTTAGGTTAAATTATGAATTTATTGACAGCTACCAAATTGTAATAGGTGTTAATCGCTATTATCAGAGCGATCTTGCTAGTTACAAGCTTAATCAGGCGATGCAACCTCTGCATAATGAAGTGCGTTCAACCTTAAACAACCGCCCCCAACAATGGCAGTCAGCGCTTCTTAATAAAGGGTATAAGTATGAATACAAAGACACAAAAACACCGTTTAGTGACGAGCTAACCGCAGCTTACCGGCAACAATTATTAGGTGGTACGGTTGAACTAAAATGGATAAATAGAAAAAGCAAATACAGCATCAACCGCATTAAAGGATATAACGATGCCGGAGAAGCTATTTTGTATGCTGGTAATCAAGGCGGTAGTGAGTATAGTCGTTGGTCATTATCATGGATGGCGCAATTTTCTAGCCAGCATATTGAATTTAATATTTCTCATGCAAGTAATTCCACCAGTCGCAAAAATTTTGATGGTGATACAACGATTGAGAATTCAAATAGTCTCACTCAAACATTAAATTATAGTTACGATGACAGTGAATTGGTTTTTCTGCGTGTAGATGAAAGAAATGAAAAAAATGAGCTATTAAGTAAGTATAAGCTCATTACTCGTCATGATATTAGTTTAGAAAACCAAGATGCTAATAGACCAATTGTTGCCAATGTTAGTTGGGGGACAAACTGGAACAATTGGGGATTCTCGGCTTATGCTCGTTACAACGGCAAGCAAGACGCCATTTACCCAACGAGTGAAACTGAGTCTATAAAAGAAGCCACTTATATTTGTGATGGCTGTACGCCAAATAAACGAGAATACCCTGTTTATCGTTTAGCGGAAAGGCCAGCTTTTTGGTTGCTAAGTGGCAGTATTCGTTATTACTGGAGTTTAGCTGACAATAGTAAGGTGACCTTAAGTTTTGATGGCGAAAACTTACTCAACAAACGTACCTATCAGGTAAGCCCATACACCACAGGTTTAGAGCTTGGCAGAAGATTCTGGCTAGGTATTAGTTATGATTATTAGGAGATTATTATGAGTATATTAATAGCAGCAACAATGAGTTTAGGTCAACTTTGTTACAATGCTGATAAAGACATAAATGCCGATGAGTTTATGCGCGTGGCGAGCATATATGAAGTTGTCTTAGCGCGGTCGATGAAAAAGCAACAGTCTCATTGCTGGGATATTACAAATGAGAAAGAATACAGCGAGGCACAACAGCTTGTGAGATTAGACTCAACCGGTGAAACGCTAACGCTTAGATAAAAATCATATGAAAAAAACTTACCTTATTATTTTTTTTATTTTGTTAATGTTGCCATTTTTAGGGGAAAGTGCAAGCTTCCCCTCGAAGGCTAGTAGCATTGCTGAGCTGAGAAAAATATATAGCCAAGCAAGAAAATATTGGCCTGTCGCTGAAATTGATGAAGGAGTTGAGGTTGAAGAAATTGGTTTGTTAGCAGCTATTCCTTTTCCAGAAAACAACCCTTACAGCGATAAGAAGTTTGACTTAGGTAAACGCTTATTTAATGACGGTAATTTATCTCGTTCAAAGCAAATAGCATGTGCCAGCTGCCATGACCGAGATCTTGGTTGGGCAGATGGCAGAAAAGCTTCTTTTGGGCATGATCGTCAGCGCGGCAATAGGAACTCACCGACCATTGAAAATGTTGCTTATAGTGAACATTTTTTTTGGGATGGCCGTGCTGTAACGCTCGAACAACAAGCGTTGCTACCGATTCAAGATCCGATAGAAATGAACTTTACCTTAGCTGAGCTCGAGCAAAGGCTAAATAAAGATAGTTCATACCGAAAAGCGTTTAAAGTGGCATTTGATGATGATAGGGTAACCGCAAATAAAATCGCTTTATCATTAGCAACTTACCAGCGAACTATCGTGTCTCGCCGTAGTGATTTTGACCGTTTCTTGTTAGCGTCTAAGCAAAAAACAGAGCGATTGAAAGCTATTTATCGTGCGGCGATATCGGATAAAGCCATACATGGGCTGCACTTATTTCGCACTAAGGCAAGATGCATGAATTGTCATTATGGTCCAACATTTTCGGATCAAAAATTTCATAATATCGGCTTAACTTACTATAAAAGGAAGTATCAAGACTTAGGGCGTTATCAGCACACGCAATTGCCTAGCGATGTCGGTAAATTTAAAACGCCTGGTTTAAGAGGGGTGATGAATACTGCACCTTGGATGCACAACGGCTTTTTTGCTGACATGACGGGCGTGTTAAATATTTATAATGCTGGCGGTGTGGCCATTAAGAAGAATAAAGAGGATCCACTGTCACCAGAAACGTCGACATTACTTAAACCTTTATCATTAACTCGTGAAGAAATATCCGCCTTGGTTGAGTTCTTAAAATCAATCAGCGCACCGCCCGCATTAGGGCAGGTAGCGGGGCTAGCGTCATAAAGTTTGACCTTAACCACACATAAACCAAAACCTAACGGCAGCTTAATTATGCTTGCTATTGTTAACTAAAATAAATAGGAATAAAAATGAACATTATAAAAAAAATATCGTTACTTATCATGCTATTAGTTGTTATGTCTCCTGCTGTCTTTGCTGAAGAGCTTTTCTTTGGCGAAGCAATTAATGAAAAAGTAAAAGTAAATATTTCGACCTTACTCGCAAACCCTGAGCAGTACTTAAACAAAGAAATAACGGTTGCCGGTACTATTGTTGGTGTGTGTAGCCATCGTGGCTGTTGGGTCGATATCGCTTCAGATGCTAAATTTGAGAAATTGCGTATTAAAGTCCGTGATGGCGACATGGTCTTCCCTATACATGCCAAAGGTCGTCAAGCATTAGCGACAGGAAAATTAACCGCCATTGAACTAAGCCTAGAACAGACCCAAAAATATAAAACAGACTTAGCTAAACGTCGTGGTGAAACGATTAAGCCAGAAAGCATTATCGCTCCTATGTCTATTTACCAGCTTTCGCCAATTGGGGTGAAGGTTCTTGACTAAAAAGAAAGCAATTAATTGGTTTAGACTAAATAGAAGCTTACATCGCGATATCGGCTATTTATGTATTGGTCTAACCTTAGTGTTTGCCATTTCAGGTATTGCTTTAAATCATCGTAGCGATTGGAACCCAAATTATATTGTTGAACGCTCAGAAAAAGTTTTTGCGGAAAGTGCAAAAGCTCCTGATGAACAATTAAATAAGGCGTTATTAAGGTTATTTCCACAGACGCCGCCGATCAAGGCGAGCTACTGGCAGTCAGTAAATCAATATAAATTGTTTTTTGATAACGGTGGTGCGATAACCGTTAATTTTAGCGAGAATTCCGCGGTATACGAACAGATTCGTGAGCGTGTTGTTTTCAAACAATTCAATACACTGCACTTAAATGAAGCGAAAAAAGGTTGGTTGGTCTTTTCTGATATATATGCCGGTCTGCTTATTTTTCTCGCTTTGTCGGCTCTGTTTATGGTGAAAGGAAAATACAGCGCATGGCGATTTAAACGGGGTTGGTTGATCATCGTGGGCGGTGCTATTCCTGCCGTATATATTTTTATGTAAAGTTTATTTTTAAAGCGGGTCGACACTCTGGTTGAAGCCGCTTTTATTTTTCCCTATCTATTTGATTCATATCAATCAAACTTGTAACTAAACTGTAAAGTGCGACATTTGGTCACACTGCAAAGGCATCAAATTTCATTATCATAACTTCAATGTTTTCCTAAAATTAGAAATAAAAAGAAGTTATGAAGCCGTTAACTAAACTCTCAATACTTGCCATTATCAGCAGTCAATACTGTGCATCACTAGCGGCTGAAACACTGCCCGAACTAACGAAAAAAACATCAGAGGCAGCGATTGATTCGAGCGATTTTGAACGTATTACTATAACCGCAAATCGAAAAGAATCTCTTGATACTGATTTAGCCATGTCGGTACACAGTGTCGGTAAAGAGGAGTTAGCTATTGATAATGGCCAACATGTTGCCGAATCCTTAAATAGTATTTCAGGCGTGTTAATTGATCAGCTTTCTGGGGGGCAGGGACATAAAGCGTCTATCAGAATGCCAATGAACACCAGCGGTTATTATTTATATTTACAAGATAATATTCCACTGCAATCTCCGGCTTTTTTTAATCATAACGCCTTATGGTGGTCGAGCTTCAATTCAAATGTTTCGCGTATGGAAGTTTTAAAGGGGGCAGGTACTGCGCTTTATGGTTCAGGTGCTGTTGCGGCTACCATTAATATTTTATCTGCAGATGTTGCTGAACAAGCCGAAACGTCGATGGACTTGATGTTAGGTGAAGACGAATACTCAAAAGTGCAATTTAGCCACAGTAATAAAATATCCGACAATCAAGGCTTTCGTATTGCGGCGTCTTATTTAGATAATGGAGGCTGGCGTGAGCATACTGGTTCGAAAAGGGCAGAAGTCACTTTTCGTCATGAGCTTGAAATTTCAAACAATGAACGCTTAGTCACTTCGTTTGTTATTTCTGACTTAGAGCAAGAAATGGCAGCAAGTCTCAATGAAGACTTATATTACAATGATAACACCAATTCTGGCTTGTCAGATGACGTATTAGCGAGCGACCCATTAAGAAAAACTGAATACATGCGACTTTCTACGCAGTGGGATAAAACGGATGGAGATAATTTCTATTCCGTTATTCCTTATTACCGCCTACGTACTAATGACTACACCGCGACGTGGAATCAAAATATGCCAAAAGTTGAGTCTGAAGTACAAACCTTCGGTTTATTAGCACTAGCCAGTTTTGAACATTATGAAGGTATCGAAACTATCATAGGTGCCGATATCGAATTTACCGAAGGTGAGCAGTTGTCGAATCAACCACTCGACTATACTACGTCAGGTTGGGGCGCTGATATCTTCACTAAAGGGGAAAAATTTTATGATGACACCACAAAATACACAGGTTTATCACCTTACCTTCAACATAAACGCACGTTAAGTGACAACCTCGATTTAACCTTAGGTGCGCGTTACGATTATGCAAAGTATGAATTTGATAATCACCTTGGGTCTTACGGTGACATTGGTCATGGCAAGTTAAGTTTAGAAAACCGTAACGACGACTTTAACCATCTAAGCCCGAAAGCCAGTTTGAATTATCACTTAGGTGACGACAGTAGTATTTATTTACGTTATGCCAACAGTTTTCGTTTACCTACAGCGGGTAGCTTGTATCACTTAACCACGAAAGATGACGGCAATGCTAAAGCGGTTGAACCAGAAGTATCAGACACTTATGAATTGGGTTACAAAGTAAATTTAGAAGCCGTTAATTTTGACTTTGCCGTTTATTACATGGATGTTGACGACGGTATTGTTCATGCCTATAACGATGATGGTCAGCGTTACTTAACCAATGCCAGTCGAGTTATTCACAAAGGTTTTGAGGCGGCAATGCAGTGGGAGATTAACGACCAATTTAACCTTAGTACTGCCTATACCCAAGCAAAACATGAATTTGATGATCATGAAAAATATTCTGGCAATGAAATGACAATGGCACCAGAGTATATTGCTAATGTACGTTTACGCTATCAGCCATCATTTTTATCAGGCTTTACTAGCATGCTAGAAGTACAGTCTATTGGAGAATATTGGTTAGATGATGCTAACAGCCAAGATGATGAAGGTAATGACAGGGTTTATGGCGGTTATACTATCGTGAATTTAAAAGCTAGGTACCAAGTATCAAGGCGCCTTGCTTTACATGCTAGAGTCTTAAATTTGAGTGATAAAGATTATGCGCAAGAAGCGTCATATCGTTATGGTAAAACCACTTATTCGCCGGGTTCGCCTCGCACTGTGTATATTGGCTTGAACTACCAATGGTAATGGAACTTAACATGAATAATATAAACAAATCGTTAGCGGTAATTTTTATACTTTCACTTACTGTTTGGTTACCTAACAGCCAAGCATTAATGTTCAAACATGATCATCATGCAGCAGGGGTTAAAAAAGAAAAGTTATCGACAGATAATAAGTGTAAAAGTGCAGAAGTTGAATGCGCAAAAACGGTAACTTCGGCCTTTGCACCGAATGGCGATTTATGGCGACTATGGGCGTATCATCAAAAATTATGGGTGCAAATATCTCAAGATAATGGTGTAACATTTTCTCCGCAAAAAATGCTGGCGATCCCTGCTGAAAAAATATCAGCCAGAAATGAAAATCGCCCGAAAATTGCTTTTGACCATACCGGTGGCGTTTACTTGTCGTGGGCTACACCACGAGAGAAAAAATACACCGCTGATGTACGCTTTAGTTATTCCAAAGATTACGGGCAAACCTTTATTAAACCTGTAACGGTTAATAATGACAATTTGCTAACAGGGCATAGTTTTAACGAAATGTTAGTGGCTGAAAATGGCGATGTCAGTATTGTTTGGCTTGATGGTCGTATCTCTCATCAGTTACGCAAGCAAGGTAAACAATCCAATGGTTCAGCATTATTTCTAGCACAAGCCAATTTTAAAGAAGCTCATAGTGATAATGTACCTGTTTTTACTAATCAACAATTAGCTAACGGTACCTGCGTTTGTTGCCGCATTGCGATGGATTTTAACCAACAAGGTGAGCTTGCGATCTTATGGCGACATATCTACGGGGATAATATTCGTGAATTCGCTTTATTAACACTTAAATCAAATACAAATGAGCCAAAGCAGGTTTATCAAGTAAGCCATGACCATTGGAAAATTAATGGCTGTCCTCATCAAGGGGGGGCGATAAGTATTGATGAGCAAAACCGATATCACATGGTTTGGTTTAACCAAGGGGATGCTGGCAAAGGAATATTTTATGCGTCGAGCGACGACCAAGGGAAAACACTTTCTAAACCTATTTCAGTCGGCTTGCTCTCCGGACAAGCTTCACATCCACATTTGAGAAAAAACAACGAAAACATAGACATTGTCTGGACCCAATTTAACGGTATTGAACATCAGCTTTGGCATCAACGTTCAATTGATAACGGCCAATCGTTTAGCAAAGCAGCTTTACTGGCTACTGCAAAAAATGGCTCTGACCGACCCTTTATTATTAGTCGAGGTAAGGTGAGTTATGTTTCATGGCAACGTCCTAAGCGGGGCCATTGGATAATGGCATTATGAAGAAATTTATAAATTTTTTTGTTGCTTTAGGTTTGTTGGTAATGTGTTGCGGTATGTCGCAAGCAAAAAATCAACCGGTAAACTACCAAGTCTTTAGCAAGTCTGCTTTTGAAGCAGTGAAACATCAACAATTAGGAAAACCTTGGTTGATGGTACTGTGGTCGTTAGATTGCCCTGCATGCTTTAAAGAATTAAAGCTAATTCAAACACTTCAGTTAGAACAACATGGCAAAGCATTAAATGTTATTTTTATTAACGCAGACGACACTGATGAAGTTAATCTTGAGCGTAAACAAGTGCTGGTTTCTTATGAAATGAGTAAGTTTACCAATTTTTATTTTGCTGATGGTCAAGGTGATCTAAGTCGATATCAAATTGATCCACAATGGTATGGCGAATTACCCCGAAGTTACTTTGTTGACGAACAGGGAAAATTCCACGGAAAAAGTGGCTTACTTGATGAAAAGTTAATCAAGAAATGGCTCGTTGAAAAATAACTTTAATGGTCGATTCTTAACTTTTTAAATATTTCAGCAAAACTGGCGGAAAAAAGCCAATAGCTTACTCCTTGTTTTTGTTGTTTAATTTTCAATGCTTGCTGAACTTGCCATTGATGGGCCTTTCGCTCTTCCAATAATTGCAGCTCGTTTTTTTCTTGTTGTGCAGCTTCATTTCGTTCTGAGGCTTTATTGGCTCTTTCTGCAAAATGATGACGTGCCTCTTCATCCATTGACACCATAATACTAACAACTTTAGGTGTCGCTTTTACTTTCACTGTACGCTTAGAGTGCACCGTACCCCACATAAATATTACCCTTTCATTAACGTTACTTAAATAGATCGTTTTTCAAGGAATAAAATTTCATCGAAAGCGATAAATGCCAATGAGTTTTAGCTGACATAGATCAATGCCAACGTTATCTATCCTTGCTGAAAAGAGCGTATTACAGTAGAATTAAATGATAATGATTATTATTTAAGTGGCAACCTATGACCCTTTCACAATTAACGCGTAGTCAACGAGCGGTTATTCGCACGTTACCAGAGGATTTCGATTTAACGTCAAAGTTAATCGAACAAGGATTTGCGTTGAGAACTGAAATAACATTAGCGCATAAAGCTCCTTTTAATGGGCCACTTGCTTTTCACCTTCATGGTACTAAACTTTGTTTAGCACCTAGCATCGCTCAACAAATAGGTATAGAAATCGTCTAATGGCTCACGCTTTACATTTGGCTTTAGTTGGCTTTGCCAACTCAGGAAAAAGCACCTTTTTTAATGCGCTAACCGGCGCAAAACAACAAACGGGTAACTGGACAGGTGTTACCGTTGCAAAGAAGCAACAACCGTTTTCATTTAATAATAAAACTTCCTTATTGTCAGACTTACCTGGCGTTAGTTCTCTTGCGAGTCGTGCTCAGCAAGGTAAAGATTTATCGATCACTCAAAACTTTCTCAAGAATGAAAAGATTGATTGTTTAATTAATGTTATCGATGCCACGCAATTAAAACGTCAACTTTATTTAACGACGCAGCTACTTGAGCTGGGTATACCTGTTTTGGTTGTTATTAACAAAGCCGATCGAAAAGAAGCTCAAAATGTTGATATTGACATATTAGAGCAAGAGTTAGGCTGTAAGGTTATTGTTGCAAATAGCTTAGATAAAGGTACCTTACAAAAAGTCGAACAAGCGTTAACGCAGTTACCTAAAGCGGGTCAGCGTCCGAAAAAATTAGCATTACCCGCACACATTATTACCAAGCTAACACAAGAAGGTTCAAGTGATACATTATTTGAACTTGAATGTGGCTCTTGCGGTGATAAACAAGGTGCCTGCTCACAAAATGACGCTGACGCCATTGCTATAATGCAAACTCGTTATGAATTTATTCAACAATTATTAGCGAACGTTCAAGCTAAATTTTCAGAAAATAGTCGACAGCCGGCGTTGAGTTTTAGCGATCGACTTGACCAAGTTATTCTTCATCCGTGGTTAGGTGTGCCAGTATTTTTAGGCATGATGTACTTACTGTTTATGTTTGCGATTAATGTCGGTAGTGCGTTTATTGACTTTTTTGATATCTTAGCCGGCGCAATTTTTGTTGACTACCCGCAACAGTTTTTATCGAGCTTTGGCTTGCCACAATGGTTACTGACGTTAATTGAAGGCGCAGGCTTAGGCATTCAAACTGTCGCTACTTTTATTCCCGTTATTGCCTGTCTATTTATTGGTTTATCAATACTCGAAAGTAGTGGCTATTTAGCTAGAGCGGCCTTTGTGGTTGACAGCGCTATGCAAAGAATTGGCTTGCCTGGTAAAGCTTTTGTGCCATTAATTGTCGGTTTTGGCTGTACGGTTCCGGCGGTGATGTCAGCGAGAATTCTTGATAGTGAGCGCGAACGAATTACCACTATTATGATGTCTCCGTTTATGTCATGTGGCGCTCGTTTACCCGTTTACGCATTATTTGCTGCTGCATTTTTTCCTGATTCAGGTCAGAACTTAGTTTTCTTATTATATTTAATCGGTATTGCGGCAGCATTATTTACCGGATTTTTATTAAAGCATACCGTGTTGATGGGAAAAAACTCTGTCAATATTATGGAATTGCCCCTTTATGAAATGCCGAAACTTTCATATTTAGTACATCGAGTTTGGCAACGTACCCGTTCATTTATTGTCGGTGCGGGTAAAACGATTGTTTTGGTAGTTTGTGTTCTGAATTTTTTCAATTCGTTAGGTACTGATGGCGAATTTGGTCACCACGATACTCAAGATTCATTATTAAGTAAAAGTGCCCAAGTGGTAACACCACTACTTGCCCCAATGGGCATTAAAGAAGACAACTGGCAAGCGAGCGTTGGTATTATTACCGGGCTTTTTGCTAAAGAAGCCTTGGTTGCTACTTTTAATAGTTTATACACAGATATAAACGCTGAAGATGAAGCATTGAAACCTATGGCTGAGCTGTGGACAGATGCGACGAATTCAATCAAAGAAAACCTCTTAGGCATTGAAGCTGATGATCCGCTAGGGACTGATATTGGTGATGTTTCTAATTTACACGTTGCTGCAGAAGAGCAGGGCGTTGACGAAGGAACTTTCACCGTTATGCAAGCGGCCTTTGCCGGTAAAATTGGCGCATTTAGTTACTTACTATTTATTTTACTTTATACCCCATGTGCTGCGGCTATGGGCGCAATAAAGAGTGAAGTAGGATCACATTGGGCTGGTTTTGCTGCACTATGGAGTTTTTCATTGGCTTATTTAGCGGCTACTTTCTCTTACCAGATTGCGATGTTAACAACTTCACCTGTTTCTTCAGGGATACATTTGTTGGTGGTTATTAGTGTGTTTATTGCTATTTACCTTTGGCTAAAACGTTTTGGAAAGAGCATTCTCACCATTCCAATGCAAGTGACTTATCGATAACTGAGTAAAAAGAGTTAATTAGTGTCGGGGTCTTTTACAAGTAGAACCTTCTTTCTAAGCGGGGTGCTTGAAAAGTCCCACTAATCATGGTGTTATATTCTTGGTTTGATATTTGCATTGTGAGTGATATGCTGGTTAATAATTTATTGGAAGTTGTATTAAATGTATAAAATCGTTGTATTAGTCGTCGCGTTGTTGGTAGTAAACACTTCCCAAGCAAATATCATTTCAGTGTTAGATTTTACCGGAAATAATGAAGGTGTTGAACAAAGTTTCGACTTTGCCATTGACGGCGTTTCGGTTAATGTTACAGCTTGGAATGCTAATGTTAAAAACAATCAAAAATTCAAGAAAAAATGGCGCCAAGTTGACAGTAATTATGGTGTCTACAAAGGCAGTACCGGTTTAGGTGTTAAATCAAACGAGAATGACGGTTTTGATTTAGATGGCGGTAAGAAAAATCGTTTTAAAAAAGACCCTGATGAAGGGTTATTATTCGAGTTTTCCTAGTTAGTTAATTTTTATGGTTTTTTTGCATCTGATCTAGGCTCTGATGATGATATTAATCTTTCGCTTGTTGAGTTTATTTCTCCTGGAGTTATTAAAACAACTGATATTTTTGTTGATATTGGCAGCAGTGAAAGTGAAGATTTATTTGGTGTTTTCCCAGGCGTCCAAGGCTTAGCATTTATGGTTTGGGTTGATGGAAAAACCGATGATGTTCGTATTGATGACATTGGTTTTACCCGTGTGCCTGAGCCAGGTACATTGTTCTTATTTGCGCTAGGCATTATCGGTATAGCATTAAGAAAAACAGTTTAATTCACATTGTTAATCACTCAAAAAAAGAGAAGCATTGCTTCTCTTTTTTTATCGATAATTTTTAAGGATGCGATATAGTAAAGCTAATATCATTCTAATTTCGTGAATTAATGAACCAACTTCAAGCAGAGCAATATTTACTTTTAAAACCTGAAACATCGTTATATTACCCATTTGGTGATGATGTAAAAGTATTTCGCGTTAAAAATAAAATGTTTGCTACTATCTCTCATGGCTCTTTTGCCAAAAGTGCCAAAGTTGATGATGAAGCAAAAACACATTTTTGGATGAATTTAAAATGCGACCCAGATGAAGCAGAAATGCTCCGCGATATATTTCCATCAATAATACCTGGTTATCACATGAATAAATCTTCTTGGAACAGTGTCATTTTAGACAGTTCAATTCCACCTGGTGAAATTGAGCGGATGATGGATAACTCGTATAGATTGGTCGTTAGTAAGATGGCTAAGAAAGATCAGCAGTCGATTCTTTTGCATATAGAAACATAATTTCTATAAAGTTCACGTGGAGAATATGACTGTGTTTAATCATTTAACCTTTAACGCTGCTGTTGGAATTCGATAATATAGTGATTAATTGATTTAATCCCTTACCTTTATTGGTTATTTTCCATGCCATAAATAAATCTTGAGATGACCTTTTTTCTAAGAGTTCGACAATTACAAGTTGACCTTGTGCAAGATGATCTGCAATTAAATTCTTTGGTAAATATCCAATGCCTATACCCGAAAGAATGGCCTCAATTTTATGATTAATAGAGCTGACAAAAAAATGTTGGCTTCCTTCAATCATATTCACTGACCATGGAATTTCATGTTGCGCAGAGTCATGAACTACAATGCTTCGAAACCTTGTTAAGTCACTTGCTTGCATTGGCTGTTTAGCATGGGATAACTCATGTGATTTACTGACCACCAAAACACTATTTAATTCTTCAATCTTTATGGCTCTGATACCTTTTTGACTAGGTACTGGCGATGGAGCACCAATAACTAAATCGACACTATCGTTAATCAATGCTTCCCAAGTCCCATTCATTACCTCTTCTTGTACATCAATTTCAATATTTTGATGTTCATTTAAAAAGTACTGTAATCCTTTAAATATTGGCTTTATATCGATAATTGAATCGCAAGCAATACGAATGCGTGGTTCCCAGCCATTTGCAATCGTTTGAGTTTGCTCTGATAAGGTATTAATTGCTTTTAATACCTTACGCCCCTCGGCCAATAAATGCTTACCTGCCGGAGTTAGAACGGCGCGACGACCTTGGCGTTGAAATAGTGTGACATTTAACTGCTCTTCCAGTTTTTGCACAATATAAGAAAGCGCTGAAGGCACTTTGTTTAATTGCTCTGCCGCCGCCGCATAACTGCCGCGATACTCAATAGCGTCTAATACAAGCAAGGCTTCTATGGTTATAGGTGGTGTACTCATAACGTTTTATCCAACATCTAGCTTCAATTAAAATTAAATTGTTCAAAATAATTGAACAAATCAAACAAATATTAAGGGTTATTTACTCACAACTCAATTTATATAATAGCTACATATTCAATCGATAGCACTTAAAGGCTTTTATAATGAACATTAAATATATAACTAACATTATCACAAAAACTGAACAATCTTTGGTGGTTTTGCCATTACGGTTAATCGCGGGTGTTATTTTTGTCGCTCACGGAGGGCAAAAACTTTTCGCTTGGTTTGGCGGATATGGTTTAGACGGTACAGGACAATGGATGGATTCAATAGGTCTTTCGCCAGGCTATTTAATGGCATTAATGGCTGGCAGTGCAGAGTTTTTCGGTGGTTTATTTTTAATCATCGGGTTTCTCATTAGGCCAACGAGTTTTGTTTTAGCCGTGCTTTTGATTGTCGCCATCTTTAGTTTTCATATAAATAATGGCTTGTTCATGAGTAATAATGGCTACGAATTTGGTTTGTCGCTATTAGCAATAACCCTAGCGCTATTTATTCAAGGGGGTGGCAAATACTCTATTGATGGCAAAGTTTACTGCGCGCTAAATAATCATGCTGAGTAAAGCTATTTAGCTGCAATTAGTCTTTTTATAATTTGCCAATACAAGTGTTATTGGCATCAAGCAACAAAAACTAGGAGTTTGTCATGGGCTTAATCGTTAACGGTAAATGGGTCGACCAATGGTACGACACCAACAAAAGTGAAGGACAATTTGTTCGTCAAGATAGTCGCTTTAGAGATCAAATTTCATCAGAAGAAGGTAGTCAATTTAAACCAGAAGCTGGACGCTACCATTTATATATATCTTTGGCGTGTCCTTGGGCACATAGAACATTAATATTCCGTAAATTAAAGCAACTTGAGGACGTTATTTCGGTCAGTGTCGTTGCAGCCGAAATGATGGAAAACGGTTGGGAGTTTGGTGAGAACGGTGACCCACTTTATCATTTAAATTATGCGTACCAGTTATATCTAAAAGCAGACCCTAGTTACCAAGGTCGAGTAACTGTCCCCATTTTATGGGATAAAAAGACGAAAACCATCGTTAATAATGAATCTATTGAAATAATCCGATTGTTTAATTCTGCATTTGATGGCGTTACGGGTAACTTAGATGATTACTTTCCGCGTGCACAAAGAGAAGCAATAGAAACAGTGAATGCTCGTATTTATGACACCATTAATAATGGTGTTTATAAAGCTGGATTTGCCACTACACAGGCCGCTTACAATGCTGCATACCACACATTATTTGACAGCTTAGACTGGCTAGAAGAACGCTTATCAAAACAGCGCTATCTTGTTGGCGATAAAATTACTGAAGCCGATTGGCGCTTGTTCACAACGCTCATTCGTTTTGATGCGGTTTATCACGGTCATTTTAAGTGTAATCGACAAAAACTAAGTGAATTTCATCATATTAGTAACTATGTTAAAGAGCTTTATCAGGTGCCTGGCATAAACGGAACGGTTGATTTGGAATATACGAAAACTCACTATTACGCGAGCCATTCAACGATAAATCCAACCCTGATTGTGCCTTTAGGTGCTGCCCAACACTTTGATGCGCCACACGATCGTGACCGTAAATATTAGCGAAAAGAGACTTTATTCGTTGTTTATTAAATGAAGCTTTATAACATTAAAGCAATGAGTTATGAGGCTTAATTAAATTAACCATTAGGAAATACTATGTTGAAACATTATCCCTATAAAAGCCTAGGCGGTGCCAATCATGGCTGGCTTAAAGCCAAGCATCATTTTAGCTTTGCTAATTACTATAATCCAAGTCGCATGGGTTTTGGAAAACTCCGTGTTGTTAATGACGATTGGGTCGAGCCGGGTATGGGGTTTCCTTCGCACCCTCATCGTAATATGGAAATTATTAGTTTTATTCGTTCTGGAGCAATCACTCACGAAGATAACGCAGGTAATAAAGGAACCACAAAGCACGGTGAAGTTCAGGTGATGAGTGCAGGGACAGGTATCGTTCATTCAGAATATAACCGAACTAAAACCCCCTTAACGCTTTATCAAATTTGGATTGAAACCAACAAAAGTAATGTTACACCACGATGGGAAAGTAAGAAGTTTCCTACCGAACATGCATCAGAGCTTACTTTATTAGTATCAGGTTACCCAGAAGATAAAAACCAAGCACTTTTCATCAATCAAGAAGCACGTATATATGGTGGGAAATTAGCAAAAGGAACGGTTATTGAACATGATGTGGAACATCAAGCTTATATTTTAGCATCAGATGGAATGTTTAAAGTTGAAGATAGTTCAGGGGGGATTACGATGAATAAAGGTGATGGAGCTGAAGTTTATCAGTCAAATTCAATTCAGTTAAGAGCATCGACTGACTGTGAAATCATCATCATAGATACTATCGATTAACCAACTTATTTAAGTGAATCAAGGCGATTGCTGAGACAGAAAAACTATATCAATGAATAATTAATTATATCCATTGAGAAAACGTTTTAGTAATGCCTAGCTAACTCTATTCGTTATCAAGGCCTACTATATTCGCTACTAAAAAGTCTAAGAAAACTCGTGTCTTTGGTGAAACCATATCTCGTTTTAAATAAATGGCGTATGTGGCACTTAGTTCTTCATATGGACTGAAAGTATACACTGGCATTACGTGAGTCAAAGAGCCATTAGCTAATTCATCTTTAATCGCCCACAACGGCATTAAAGCCAATCCAGTATCATTTAACACCAGTTGCTTTTGACCATTCACGGAATTCACTGAAATTACATTCTTGATGGTTAATTTTGTTCTTTGTTCTGCCATTAAAAACCATTCTTGCCAACGAGCATAGCTGTATCTAATACATTGGTGGTTTGCTAAATCTTCAGGGCGACGAGGCGTGCCATTATTAGTTAAATATTTGGAGCTAGCGCATAATAGAAAATTATTGAATGCTAAGCGTTTAGCAATCATTGATGAATCAGATAAGCGTCCGCTGCGAATGGCAACATCGATATTCTCTTCGACAAGATCGACAACCCGTTCTGTTAACTCAAGTTTTATATCAATATCTGGATATAACTTCATAAAACTAGGGATCAATGGCAGTACAACGCTTTCGCCGAAACCTACAGTCATACTTATTTTTAACTTCCCTTTTGGCTTTTCTTGTAAATCATTTACTGCTCTTTTGGCTTCATCAAACTCCGATACTATGCGCTGAGAAAATTCATAGTACTTACGTCCAGCCTCAGTTAAACCGGTATTTCTAGTGGTTTTATTTAACAGACGTACACCTAACTCTTGCTCAAGGGCGGTTAACTGCCTTGAAATAGAAGAAGGTTGTACATCAAATATTCTACTGGCTGCTGATATACTTCCTGTTTCAACGACACAGTTAAAATACAATAGCCGATTCAGTGAACTCATAACGCCTCTTCTATAACTATTGTTATTCTTGATAATGATCTTAACGTTGAGTTGCTTAAAAAGCAAAAGTGATTTGTCAGTTAGGTAATGGTTTGCTCTGTTGGCAATGATTAGAATAGCCACACTGAAATGACAAACCAATAGAGTACAAAGATGAAAGCAATGATCATTAAAGAAATCGGTTCGACTGACGTTTTCCAACTGGCAGAAAAGGCAAAACCAGTAGCCAAAGCAGGCCATATGGTCGTCGCAGTAAAAGCCACAAGTGTTAACCCGCTTGATACCATGCTACGTTCAATTGAACTTCCTTGGTCGGTAAATTTACCAGAGGTGCTACACGGCGATGTTGCTGGTGTTGTTGCTGAAGTGGGGACCAATGTTACCGACTTTAACGTTGGCGATGAAGTTTACGGCATGGCTGGTGGTGTAAATGGTGTAGATGGTGCTTTAGCTGAATTTATGTTGGTTGATGCGCGCTTAATGGCTCAAAAACCTAAAACGTTAACCATGAAACAAGCCGCAGCACTTCCGTTAGTCGCAATTACTTCTTATGAAGCACTTGTTGAAAAAATGAATGTGAAAGCAGGTGACAATGTTCTTATTCACGGTGCGACTGGCGGTGTTGGTCATATCGCGGTTCAGTTAGCAAAAGCTCTTGGTGCCAATGTAACCTCTACTTATTCACCAACTAACGAGACACTAGCAAAAACGGTAGGTGCGGACAATTTAGTGGATTATACAACAGAGTTAGTTGTAGATTATGTGACTAAATATACTGGCGGAGTCGGTTTTGACAAAGTATTTGATACGGTTGCGGGTGATAACATTCAAAAATCATTTGAAGCAGCTAAATTTAATGGCCAAGTAGCGACTATATTACCTATTGCAGATCCATTACAGATTGCACTAAAGAGTTTGTCATTCCACAGTATCCTGATGCTCATTCCACTATGTTACGGTATTAACCATGAATCACATGGGCGAATTCTTACTGAGATTGCAGAATTGGTAGATGCAGGGAAGATTACCCCTATTATTGATGACAGTGATTACTCGATTTGGGAAGTCGCTAAGGCTCACGATCTGCTTTCATCAGGTAAAGCTATAGGTAAGATCACTTTAAAGATATAAATGTCTATTTAAAATCACTTAAAAATAAGATAATTATTTTAGGTCAAATTAGCTTTAGTACTCGTGATATGTGCTAAAGCTTTTTATTTTATAATGTTGAATTTATGGGATATTACACTTGTGTCGACGGTTTAAAACTTACTTCCATCTTGAAATACAGAATACCCGATTTGTTAAATTCAGCTCCTTGCTTTTCCATGCCAAATTTTTTATAAAAGCCAACAGCCGTTTTCCGAGCATCACACCAAAAAGATTCTGCACCAACTTTTTCAAGTTGTTCGACAATATGCGTAATTAGTGCAGATCCCAGGCCACATCCTTGAAACTCAACTAAAGTTGCAAACTTCCTAAGCCGGGCAATTCTGCCCTCCATATAAACTGACGCGACACTAACTAACTTTTCAGCTAAGTAAATACCATAGTGCTGTGCATGTTCGTCGCCATCCACTTTACAAAATATCAAAGGTTTATTTGGCCATAAGACCTCATGCCTAATCGGCATCGTTTCATGCCATTTTATGGTTCTAATATCCATTAATTCCTCATTAATACCAATATTTTTCAAGGCGCAGATGCACATAGGAATAAGCTCTTACAATATACTTCTCTGTTTTAGTTAAACTCTTATACCTTAATTACTCAATACCTAGGTAATTTAGCATAATCACTCTTGATAGGGTCACAGCTTTTTATTAAAACAGAATATTAAAGAAGCGCTAACGTTAGTATGATTTTTAATATTTTCATTAAAAGAACATAGATGAAAAAGTGGCTAAAAGATATGGCAGTGGCTTACCGATAAAATACTGGAGAAGTGTTTATATGAAGAATTTTTTTTTCGCTCTTGAAAGTTAATGCTAAGTAAGAGGTTAACTGCTAGAAAGTTTATAAAATACTACATTCCCTCTAATCGCTCTTGTATACATTCATAAGATCCCATCTCAAATTCTCGACAAACCCATGGGCGATTTTCATAGATAGAGCACATTAATGTATCTCGGTCTAAGGCAGAACATTTGCCATCGTCTAAGCGCAACATTGTGCTACTTCCATATTCATCAAAATGAATATGCTGATCAGGAACACCTGTATCAGAAATAATCATGACTTCTAAGCTGCAGCAACATGCCTGACAGTTTGAACAGCTGATTTCTGGAGTGGGTAAGTTTATTACTTTTATAGTCACAGATAATAATCTATTAAGTGGTCAAGAGGATATTCTAAAGGAGTATATTTTACGAGGCAAAGAAGCCCTTGCACTTTATTAATCTTAGGCAAGCGAGTGCGCATAACGCATCCGCTTAACCTACTTTCTATGTGCGGTATTGCTTAAACAGCAACAACTTTATTTGCACATGGACCTTTTTGGCCTTGGCCTACTTCAAATTCAACAGCTTGACCGTCAGCCAATGTTGCGTATTCACCGCCAGATTGAATCTCTGAATGATGAACAAACAAATCTTTACTTCCGTCTTCTGGAGTAATAAATCCGAAACCTTTGTCTGCATTAAACCACTTCACTATACCTTTACTCATAACACTCTCTTTATCATTGGTGAAAA
>Ga0209396_1000445_pt1 | contig 49484 bp, 44 predicted proteins | sample GOMGulsemesocosm_6_FD_184638 | JGI IMG/M metagenome (GOLD analysis project Ga0209396, IMG submission 184638) | Methane-oxidizing microbial communities from mesocosms in the Gulf of Mexico - GOM8C Gulf of Mexico (SPAdes) (version 2) | ecosystem: Environmental > Aquatic > Marine > Cold seeps...
TAGTATTTCAACTCGATTTAAAGACGTTTAAAAAGTAACCGATGAATCATCTAAGTATTTTCTAACTGCCTTACTGAGCGGCTGTTGCCGTGTCAGTGAGGTCGCATTATAGAGACTTAGATCACACAGGCAAGCACTTTCATAAAACTATTTAAAATCGCCATAACCTGTTCATTTAGTCAACGATAATTGTGATTTATAGGCGTTTCAATACATGAGAGTAATTAAACGACTATTTAATCGATATTTCCTGCGCGAACGCTTTTACTTTTGCCCAGTCAGTAAACTCAATATCTTGAGCTTTGTCGGTGCTACCACCAGTAATTTTCATGATCAACTGAATAATAAGGGTTTGCCACCAGTTATACTTAGAATAAAGCAGCGCACCCGCAAATACAGCTTGCTGTTTTGGTGTCCAAGCAGACTTAAGTAAGAATTTCTGCATATAAGCATTTGTCGCTGGCGTATTTTTCTCTGCTTTTCTCGCTGTCAAGTTCACGCAAAAGAATGCATTATCTACAGAGTCTAAAACTTGACTGTGTTTTTTAATAAACTTATAGAGATTTTTATTGAGATGACCGTAACGCACCGATGCGCCGATCAGTACTTTATCAAATATGCTGATATCAATATGCTGACATTCTGCAATATCCATAACTTCACAATAGTATTCTGATTCTAGCTCTGTTTGCATTGCTTCGATGATCTTTCGTGTTTGTCCATCTACGGTTGAATACAGCACTAACATTTTTTTCATTATAGGGTTCCAATCAGCTACGCCAGAACGCTGGCGTGAATAAAATTAATAACGTAAATATCTCTAAGCGACCAAAAAGCATAGATAAAACTAATATCCACTTCGCACTGTCGTTAATATCACCAAAGTGCACAGCCACTTGCCCTAGCCCTGGCCCAAGGTTGTTAAGTGTCGCAACCACGGCAGAGAATGCTGATAGCTCATCGATACCAGTCGCTATTAGTCCTAACATGCAAATTACAAATACTAAGGCATAAGCAGAAAAGAAACCCCAGACTGCATCAATAACCCTATCAGGTAGTACCTTTTTACCAAGCTTAATTTTATATACAGCGCGCGGATGAACTAAACGTTTCATTTCTCGCATGCCTTGTAGATAAAGCAATAAGATCCTCACGACCTTCATACCGCCACCAGTAGAGCCTGCACAGCCGCCAATAAAACTAGAGAAAACTAATAACACCGGTAAGAACAATGGCCAATCATGAAAGCTAGTGGTGGTAAAACCAGCAGTAGTAGAAATAGATACAGCTTGGAAGATAGCTTTATCTAAAGCTACCTCTGGAGAATCATAGATTCCTTTTACTGCCAGTATAGAAAAACAGATAGTAACCAGCGCCACTTGCACAAATAAGAACGCACGTAATTCCGGATCGTAAAAATAATTAGCCGGCTTGAAACCTTTAATAGAGAACGCTGCAAAATGTAATGAGAAGTTAATACCGGCGATAATAAGGAAGACAACCGTAATCATATTAATCACCGGACTATTAAAGAAGCCCATACTGGCATCATGAGTAGAGAAGCCACCGATCGCAATTGTTGAGAAGCTATGCGAAATAGCATCAAACATGGTCATGCCTGCAAGCCAAAAAGCAATAGTACAAACCACGGTTAGACATAAATAGATATACCACAGCGCTTTCGCGGTTTCCGCGATCCGAGGCGTCATCTTAGAGTCTTTAACAGGGCCAGGCGTTTCCGCACGATATAGCTGCATGCCACCAATACCAAGAATTGGTAATACGGCTACAGCAAGTACGATAATACCCATGCCACCTAACCATTGCAGGAATTGGCGATAGAATAAAAGTGCTTTCGGTAATTCATCGAGGCCAACAATAACTGTTGCGCCTGTCGTGGTTAATCCTGAGAAGGATTCAAAGAAGGATTCAGCTACCGATAAATTAGGCTCTTCGGCTAGCATAAACGGCAGCGCACCAATACTCCCGAGCACAGTCCAAAACAGCACCACAATCAAAAAGCCATCTTTGGCTTTAAGGTCTTTCTTATGATTGCGGTTGTTGTACCAAAGGATACTGCCAAGAGTAATGCAAAAAGCAAAGGAGTTAATAAAGACCAGGCCACCACCATCATTATAGATAGCAGCAATCAATGCAGGAAAAATCATGGTGACACTAAATATAGCCACGAGAATGCCAACGATGCGTAAAATAGCCCTAAACTGCATGTCTGTATTTATCCCTAAATGTTATTCAGCAATTTTTGCTATAACTTGACCGTTGGTTTTGTTGGTTAATGCAGTAATAAATTCATCACAGCAACGAGCATCGATTTCTAATTGCATCGCCACATCAGTTCCATAATCTGTGTGCAATATTTTGCCATTATATACTGAAAATAAGTTCTCTATCGTAGATATTTGTGAATAGTCACAGGTTAATGTTACTTCGGTGTATATAAGGCACTCAACTTTACTGACCCGTTTTAGTAACTCTTGTAAGCCACCGGAGTAAGCGCGCACTAAACCACCCGTGCCTAACTTAATACCACCATAGTAACGGGTGACAACCACAGTCAATTCTCCCATGCCACTGCCAATTAAACAATTCAGCATGGGTTTACCTGCAGTGCCAGACGGTTCGCCATCATCACTAAAGCCATATTGTTGACCATCTTCAGGCCGTCCAGCGACAAACGCCCAGCAGTTGTGTCGTGCATCAGCATGTTTAGCTTTTATTTCACGTACAAACGTTTCTGCCGCTGATCGCCCTTTCGTTGGGGCAAGATAAGTAATGAAACGACTTTTCTTTATCTCTTCAGTGACTTCGTCTGCTTGTTCTAAAATAAAATACGGCGTGGTTATCTGCATATATACCTGTCATTCATGATCGATACAATTTAATTGCCGTTATTCTACGGCCTTATTGCTATAGATAATAGCAAGCCGTAGCTCACAAAATTCAAAACTATTCATTTCTGTTATTTTATCTATTAACCATTAATTAAAAAAAATAAAATATCTATAAACACATGTAAGCTCAATTTAAACTAGCATATAAAGCCATGTAAAGCGTTTTAACAGTTATAAACACCAATACGAGCTCTACGCCTTACACCTTGAAGAGTTTTAGAGCGTTTACTCTGTCACTCTAACTTCCAGCATAAAATCCACTAGCGCGACACAACTACTACTTTATATATAATTAGTTAAATAACTCACCTAAAAAAGTTAAACGGTTGTTTAAAATAAGTGTTGAAATATTGTTATTTTATCGACAGAATGAATTTAACCAGTGCCCTACATAGCTGGTAAATGGTAAACGGAGCTGATGATCACCATCGCTTATCAAGGAGAAACGTAATGATTTACCAAGCCGAACAACTCTCGGTCACTTTATTAGAAAATGGCATCGCGGAATTAAAATATGACGCGCAAGGTCCAGTGAATAAATTTGACCAAGCAACACTTGAAGCATTAGCAGCAGCAATTGCAGTAATAAAACAAACTGCTGGTATCAAAGGTCTGATCCAAACATCAGGCAAAGCAGCCTTCATCGTAGGCGCTGACATCACTGAATTCCTCGAACTTTTCAAACTACCTGAAGCAGAACTGCAAGGTTGGTTAGAAAAAGCCAATAGCGTATTTAACGCGATTGAAGATCTACCTTTCCCTACCGTTTCAGCTGTTAATGGCTACGCATTAGGTGGCGGTTGTGAAGCAATTTTAGCTACTGATTTCCGCGTAGCAGACACAACAGCACGCATCGGTTTACCAGAAACAAAGTTAGGCATCATGCCAGGTTTTGGCGGTACGGTACGTCTACCTCGCGTTATCGGTGCCGATAATGCAATGGAATGGATCACAACGGGTGCTGAATACAAAGCAGCAGCAGCACAAAAATTTGCCGCTGTTGACGCGGTAGTAGCACCTGAGAAACTGCGTGACGCAGCAATCTCAATGGTTACAGATGCTATCGCAGGCAAACTCGATTGGCAATCTCGCCGTGCACAAAAACAAGCGCCACTGGGTCTGAACAAGATCGAGTCGATGATGAGTTTCTCAACTGCACTCGGTATGGTTTACGCGAAAGCCGGTAAGCATTACCCAGCACCAACAGCAGCAGTGAAAACAATTCAAGCAGCGGCAAGATTAGATCGCACAGGTGCATTAGCAGCTGAAGCCGCGACCTTTATCAAACTAGCGAAGACTGAAGCAGCACAAGCTTTAGTTGGCCTATTCCTAAGCGACCAAGCACTTAAAGCTGGCGCGAAGAGAGCGGCTAAAGCTGGTAAACCGACTAACAAAGCTGCGGTACTTGGCGCAGGTATCATGGGTGGCGGTATCGCTTACCAATCTGCGGTTAAAGGCACACCGGTTATCATGAAAGATATCAACGATGCAGCGTTAGACTTAGGTATGACTACCGCTTCAGGTTTGTTAACAACCCAACTTAAGCGTGGCCGTATCGATGGTACTAAGCTTGCAAAAATTATCTCTTCAATCACGCCAACATTAAGCTACAACGCTGTGGATGAAGCTGACATTATTGTTGAAGCGGTTGTTGAGAATCCAAAAATTAAAGCCGCTGTACTGGCTGAGTTAGAAGATAATGTAAGTGCTGACACAGTGATTACATCAAATACGTCTACTATCCCAATTAATGTACTTGCGAAGAGCTTAAAACGCCCAGAACAATTCTGCGGTATGCACTTCTTTAACCCAGTACACAAGATGCCATTAGTCGAAATCATCCGTGGTGAGAAATCGTCTGATGAAACCATCGCGACTACAGTTGCTTACGCAGCTAAGATGGGGAAAACTCCTATCGTAGTAAACGATTGCCCAGGTTTCTTTGTTAACCGTGTACTTTTCCCTTACTTCTTCGGTTTCTCAAAACTGATTGCTGACGGTGCTGATTTTGTTGCTGTTGATAAAGTAATGGAAAAAGAATTCGGTTGGCCAATGGGTCCAGCTTACCTACTTGACGTAGTAGGTATTGATACTGGCCACCATGCTGCAGCGGTTATGGCTGATGGTTTCCCTGAACGTATGGCGAAAGCTGGCAAAGATTCTATCGATGTGATGTTTGAAAATACCCGTTACGGTCAGAAAAATGGTATCGGTTTCTATTCTTACGCTAAAGATCGTCGTGGTCGCGTGAAGAAAACACCAGATGCTCAAAGCTACGAACTATTAGCTGAAGTTGCTACAGAGAAGAAAGATTTTACTAAAGACGAAATAATTGCTCGTTGTATGATCCCAATGATTAACGAAGTTGTTCGTTGTCTTGAGGAAGGTATTGTGGCGACACCAGGTGACGCAGATATGGCGCTTATCTATGGTATTGGTTTCCCTCCGTTCCGTGGTGGTGTATTCCGTTATCTAGACACTATGGGTCTAGATACGTTTATCGAATTAGCAGATTCATACGCTGATTTGGGTCCACTTTACCAAGTAACCGATGGTCTGCGTCAGCGCGCTGCCGACGGCAAAACTTTCTACTAAGACACGAACGAGGATATTAAAATGAGAGATGTAGTAGTAATCGATTGTCTACGTACACCGATGGGCCGTTCAAAAGCGGGTGCTTTTCGCAACGTTCGTGCCGAAGATTTATCCGCAGCGTTAATGAAAGGACTACTTGAACGTAACCCTGAAGTTAATCCAAGCGACATCGAAGATGTTTACTGGGGTTGTGTTCAGCAAACCCTAGAACAAGGTTTCAATATTGCACGTAATGCTTCATTACTTGCAGGTGTGCCAATCACAGCAGGCGCGGTAACCGTTAACCGCCTATGCGGTTCTTCAATGCAAGCTATCCATGATGCAACACGTGCTATCGCCATGGGCGACGGTGACGTGATGTTAATCGGTGGTGTTGAGCACATGGGGCACGTACCTATGAACCACGGTGTGGATTTCCATCCGGGCCTATCTAAATCAACAGCGAAAGCTGCCGGCATGATGGGTTTAACAGCTGAAATGCTAGGCAAGCAATACGGTATTACACGTGAACAACAAGATGCATTTGCCGTACGTTCACACAAACTAGCACAAGAAGCTACTTTGTCTGGTCGCTTCAAACGTGAAATCTTACCGATTGAAGGTCACGATGCTGATGGCGTACTAAAATTGTATGATTTCGATGAAGTAATTCGTCCAGAAACATCAATGGAAAGCCTTAGTGCTTTACGCCCAGTATTTGATCCAGCAAACGGCACAGTGACAGCGGGTACTTCATCTGCACTATCTGACGGTGCTTCAGCCATGCTATTAATGTCTGCTGATAAAGCCAAAGAACTTGGTCTTAAGCCACGTGCAAGAGTTGTATCTATGGCTGTCGCTGGTTGTGATCCATCAACGATGGGTTACGGTCCAGTTCCAGCAACGAAGAAAGCACTGAAGCGTGCTGGTCTAACTGTTGATGATATCGATGTATTCGAACTTAACGAAGCATTCGCAGCACAGTCTCTACCTTGTGTGAAAGACTTAGGTCTTGAAGACGTAGTAGATACTAAGATCAACCAAAACGGTGGCGCGATTGCACTTGGTCACCCACTGGGTTGTTCTGGTTCACGTATCGCGACAACCCTGATCAATGAACTCGAAGTAAAAGGCGGTAGATACGGTCTTGCAACTATGTGTATTGGTCTAGGTCAAGGTATCGCAACAGTATTCGAACGTATCGAAGACTAGGATATTTATTATAAATCGTGTACAAACTTGTAAACGGGTTGTAAGTAAGCCAGTTATTATTAAGCCAACTATGCAGATAGTTGGCTTTTTTGTTGCTTGTATCTTGAATTTTAACCACGCAAGCTGTTCAATGTAGATTCACTTACATAAGTTGTGGATCAGGTATGGATAACAAAAAACAAATTCTCGTTGTTGATGATGATGTTGAAATCAAAGAACTGCTGAGTGAATACTTAACCCAAGCAGGTTTTTCGGTATTAACAGCGGGGGAAGGCAAAGAAATGCAGCGCATTTTATCGAGCCATAATCCCGACCTGATCGTATTAGATATTATGATGCCCGGCGATGACGGTTTTACCTTATGTCAAAAAATCCGCCGCACTTCGCAAGTACCTATTATCATGCTAACGGCTAACTCCGATGAAGCTGACCGTATTGTTGGTTTAGAGATCGGTGCAGATGATTACATGGCTAAACCTTTTAGCCCACGTGAGTTATTAGCCCGCATTAAAGCACTACTACGCCGCTCAAGTTATACCAAACCTACCCAAGATCGTTATTGCACTTTCGCGCACTGGAAGCTAGATACCCTTACCCGTCAACTCATTCATCGCGAAGATGGCACTGCAACTGAGCTGTCTGGTAGCGAGTTCAACATGCTGAAATTGTTTGTCGATAATCCCAACCAAGTATTAGATCGTGATGCCTTATCTGATGCAACTCGCGGCAGAGAGTCTTTACCTTTAGAGCGCGGTATTGATATTCAACTAAGCCGTTTACGCCAGAAACTCGGAGATAGCAGCAAGAGTCCAAAACTGATCAAAACCATTCGCGGCAGTGGTTACGTTCTGATCACCGAAGTTAATTATGAAAACGAATAATAATGACGACTAAATTTTTTACAAATAGTAACTGGAAAAAACGGTTTTTCCCCAGCTCTCTGGTTTCCCGAATGTTATTACTAACGCTGTTATCGATAGTGATCGCGCAGCTAATATCAACCAGTATTTGGTACAGTTTTAGTAAAGAACAGGAACAAGACGGTTTACGCATTACTGCAGAAAACATGGCGCAAAATATTGCTTCGACCGCAACATTCTTTAATTCGCTGCCACTGCAATATCGTCATATCGTCTTAGAACAACTGCGTGATTTTGGCGGTAGTCGTTATTTCGTTTCCCTTAATGAAATGGAAATTAATATCGATGCAGTACCTGATACCGAAATGAAGCGCATTGTGATCGATGAATTTCAACGGGTACTGCGTAACAAACTGGGTAATCAGCTCACTATAAAAATGGAATTTTCTCACCCTGAAACTCTGCATGTTTTAAATAACGATATGTTATTAAAAAACTTACCTAAATCTTGGGCTCATTATTCACTAACTTTAGAACCGTTAAATCCACCTATTTTAGTTATCCAACTAATGATCGCGCCGGATGAGTGGTTATATATCGCAGCCTTATTACCCGCTCCTTATGTTTCTCTGGAAGATAACCTAGTCAGTAATGAGCAACTGTTCTTTATCTTCTTAGTTACAGCTAACTTAATGTGGATGATATATATTTTAGTGCGCTGGCAAACCGCACCATTGAAACAGCTCGCCAATGCAGCAACCACCCTAAGCCAAGACTTTGACCAACCACTTTTACCAGAAAAAGGCGCATCTGAACTGGTTATTGCCACTCGTGCATTTAACCGTATGCATTTACGTATTAAGCGTTATGTGGACGACAGAGAGCGGCTATTTCGTTCTATTTCTCACGACCTAAAAACCCCTATTACGCGCTTACGCCTGAGAGCTGAATTGCTCAATGATGAACAAAAAACCGATAAGTTTAATACTGACTTAGATCATCTCGAGATCATGGTCAAAGTCGCGCTGCAGTTTGTGAAAGACACAGATATTCATGAGAATAATGAATCAATAAATCTGTTTAGTTTGTTAACTGAAATCATCGACTTTCATAACGCCACGACAACAGCGGTTACGATCGAACAACTGTCTACCAATACCATATTTAAAGGCAAACCACTGGCGATCCGTCGCTGCTTAACCAACCTTATCGACAATGGTGTGAAATATGGCGGCAAGGTGCATATCACCTTAGAACAAACCGAAGAATACATGTTCATTACTCTGAGCGATTCTGGCCAAGGCATTCCAGAACACATGTTAGAACAGGTATTCACACCTTATACTCGACTTGCACAAGACAGCGAGGGCTCCGGATTAGGCCTGAGTATTGCGCGTAATATTGCTAATGCACACGGCGGTACATTAACATTACACAATCAACATAACGCCGGTTTAAAAGTGGTAGTGAAACTACCCAATCAACTTTCCGCAATGGGCAAACTATGATTTCCGCAATTCTCCGTTTCTTTTCTTTGGTTTTATTATTTACCAGCGCAACAGCTCAATCTAGCCCGGTCGAAGTCATGCATTGGTGGACTTCCGGTGGTGAATTAAAAGCATTAAATGAATTACGTCAAGCCGTAGAAAATACCAATAATACTTGGGTCGATGCCGCCATTAAAGGGGGTGGTGGTAACAGTGCTCTCACCGTGCTGCGTTCACGTGCAGTTTCTGGTAATCCTCCTGCTGCCGCATTGATCAAGGGGCATAATATTCAAGAGTGGGCTTCATTAGGCTTCTTAACTTCACTAAACGATATTGCTGAACGTGAGAATTGGGATGAAAAACTACCTCAATTTATTCAGCCAATAATGAAATACAAAGGCAACTACGTTGCTGTACCGATTAACATTCACCGCGTTAATTGGCTGTGGTTTAATCCAGCCTTATTTCAACAAGCTAATTTAAGCGTACCAAAAACCCTAGACCAACTTATTGCGGTAATGCCAAAACTACAATCCGCAGGTATCTTACCGTTTGCTCACACTTCAGAGCCTTGGGCTGATGCGGTATTGTTTGAATCAATCGCTTTAAGTGTATTAGGCGCAGAAGGTTATCAACGTGCATTTGTCGATCTGGATACAACAACATTAAGCTCACCCGAAATGCATAAAGCCTTTGGTTATTTACGTCAAATAACTCAATATATCGATGATAATGCCAAAGGCCGCAGTTGGGATCAAGCCACTAAAATGCTGGTTGATGACCAAACAGCGATGCAGATCATGGGTGATTGGGTTTTAGGAGAGTTGGGACAACAGCAACAAAAAATTCGCTGCCAAGTATTCCCTGGTAGCAGAGGTAGCTTTAGTTATAACGTTGATAGCTTTGCATTTTTCAAACTAAAAAGCGTTTCGGCTAATACCCGTAAAGCACAAAACGATTTCGCTAGCACCATTTTAAATACCGATTTACAGCGTCGTTTTAATTATGAAAAAGGTTCATTACCAATCATCAAAAATATTGATGAAACCAATTTAAGCGCATGTGATAAACAAGCTTATCAAGATTATAACTTAGCCAAACAGCAACAGACCCTAGTACCAACATTCGCTCAGGCAATGGCGACCACGACTTATGTGCAATCAGCTATGTCGGCCGTGATCAGCCAATTTATTTACAATGCCGAAATCAGCAATAGCGAAGCGGTTATACGTCTAAACAATGCCATTAAAGCGGCGCTGTAGTCTTTGAACAACATACTGAGAGTGCGATAAACATGCATAGTTTTTGGCGTAAATTCAATATTTTAATAGGTAACAGTAATTTCTTCGTAGCCCTGAAATCATTTTTTGCTGCAATTACCTTATTGATTCCATGTTACTTTCTCGAGCAATCATCAATATCAGTTACCGCGGTACTGGGAATTGTGGCTGCGGTTATCTCCGAAGGCAGTGATAACGTCAAACAACGAATTGTTCATAATATCATCACCCTCATTTGTTTTAGCCTAGCAGCAGTCTTAACCAGCACCATCTACCCTTATCCGTTGCTATTTCTTGCCGGAATATGTTTATTTACTTTTGCCATGATCATTTTGGGCTCACTGGGTTCTCGTTATGTAAGCATCAGTTTTGCCACATTAATCTTTGCGGTTTATACCATGCTTGGTCTGAGCCACGGCGCAGAGGCAACGGTCGATGTGTTAGAGATAAATCATTACTCCCAATTACTGATTGCCGGTGCTGCGTGGTATTTTGTTATTTCGACAGTGTTATTAAAATTTACCTTATATAATCTTACAAGAGAAAAACTCGCCGCCATCTACTTTGCTTTGAGTGCTTATCAAAACGAAAAGATGAAGTTCTTCTCTTGCTCACAACACGATCACAAAATAATTAGACATACTTTATCGACACTAAATATTAATATCGTTAATGCTATGGCAGAGTGTCGTAACAACATTGATTTGCATGTCCATAACAATCAAGAAATGGATAAAGAAATTAATCACTTGGTCAACCTATACCAAGAAGCACAAGATCTACATGAAAAAATAACCTCGAGTCATTTTCATTATCAATCATTACAAAGCAGTTTAAATAACGGTTTAATGCTGCCGGGTTTTGAACAGGTCTTAAAACAGCTAGCACAATCATGTCAGCAGCTCGGAGAGTCGATTTTGCATAAAACGACCTACCAACATGATAAAGGCTTAACTTGGTCGTTAAATATTTTACAACGCGAGTTATCTCAGCTTGATTTAAATTGGCGTATTTACGCACCGCTGAAGTTATTGTTCACCAACTTAAACCAAGCCAATAACTTATTAATGCACAGTGAAGAACAAGCTCAGCAACCATCGCTAAGCTTAGCGCCAAAGTCTGCAACGTCTTTATTAAATCGCCTTGCTAAATCTTTAAGTTTATCCAGTCCAGTATTTCGTCACGCGATTCGGTTAACACTCGGTATCGCCATTTCTTATTTCATTATTCAACGTTCTGAAATGCATGGTTATTGGGTCATTCTAACCACCTTATTTGTATTACAGCCTAGCTATAGCGCAACCAAGGTAAAGCTTAATCAACGTATTTCAGGCACCTTGATCGGCATAACTTTTGGAGCGGCCTTACTGTACCTATTCCCCTCCGAGCGGAGCCAATTATTTTGGCTAGCGATGTCGGCGTTTTTATTCTTCTATTATTTACGTCAGGATTACAGCAAAGCTGTTACTTTCGTCACTTTGTTAGTTTTACTGGCATTTAATATTTTATATCAACAAGGTTACGACGTTGCCTTACCTCGTATTATAGATACGCTAACAGGTTGCGGCATCGCCATTTTACTATCTAAGTTGGTACTTCCAAACTGGCAATACAAGCAATTCCCAAGCTACTTGATTGAAGCTATAACTAAAAACCAAGATTATTTCCAACAGATTATGTTGCAATATAACGGCGGTAAAAATAACGATTTAACCTATCGTATTTCGCGTCGTTCAGCTTATGTCGCAGATAGCCAGCTTGTTGCTTCGTGGAAGGATATGCAGATAGAACCGAGTAGAAAACGTGATAAATTGAATCATGTCTATGATATTGCTCGCCGTAATCACGCCATGTTATCGGCCTTGTCGGCGCTCGGTGTGCATAGAGATCAACTCGATGACAAAGCACTATTAACAGACTTAAACAAAACTGAAAAGTTGATAAATAAAGCGCTATTGCAAACGCAAACAACCATCTCAACGGGTAAAAAAAGCGAGCATTTCTATATTGATGAAATCCAATTATTGCTAGCTAAATATGCAGATAATGATAATCAAACCATTATCTTACTACTGCAAAAATTAGATCAAATTGCCTGTATCGCTGAAGAATTGCAGCTGATGGCGGATGGTATTCAAAGAAAAGCCTAATATTACGATATAAAAATGGCGCTCATTGAGCGCCATTTTTATTAAGATAAATACTGTGAATTAGTATTCAGTGTATGGATTATCAATCGCGAGATCTATGCTGTTTTTGAAGCCTGTTAGCTGCATGCGCTCTTGATTTAAAGTAATTGATTCACCATCCATCACCGCATTACCAAATTCATAGCGAATTTTTTCTTCACCAACACAGGCATTTTTATCATTGCTCTGAGTAATTTGGCTAACCGCTTTATTTTTTTCATGATAACTAGCGATAACATCCGCGCCGTATTTATTCGTTAGCATTGTTAATGTTTGTGCTGGCGATAATACTAAGCCAGTCGCGTTATTACCGCCAAATCCTTTGGCATTTAAAATCACACCTTTCATTTCATTACCTTGCTTGCCAACAAAATGATGATCGGTCAAGATATTCAAGTTCGAGTTATGCACGTCATCAGCAATATGATCGATAGTTTTAATACCAGGGATCCAACCGTACTGCCAAACACCCAATGAAGCGATTAGCTGATCACCAGCCGCCGCTGCAATTGAATGACCAACATAAGACTTAACCGCAGTTACCGGCCAGTTTTCAATATTGAACGTAGTTGCAACTTCATTAAGAATATGACTTTCAGTTACGCGATTCTGTGGCGTACCAGTGCCGTGTGCTTGTACAAAAGTTTGCTTCATGCCTTCTTCACCAAGAATGGCTTTCGCTAATGCAGCGGCTTTTGCTACCGTTGCATAGTTGCCAATACCTGGCGCCGAAATAGATTTTTTATTGGCATCGGCATTGATAAACACATCAGCGACAGAGCCATAGATGTTTGCGCCTAATTGCAGTGCTAATTTATCATCCATTAATACGACAAACTGGGCAGATTCAGCGATAGTAAAACCAGCATTAGTCGAGAATGGACGACAAGCTCGCGTATTATCGATCGTATCGGATTCATCTAAAGCTTTTAATTGTTCATCTTCGGCCAATGCGCCCATCACACGGAAACCCTCCATGATCTCAGGAACGACTGGCGCTTCAGCATTACCAACAATGACTACGCGAGATTGTCCTGTTTGAATATCTAACATGCCTTGGCGCAAATTATATAAGAAACTCGCACACGCGCCCATGTTAGTTCCGGTAGTTCCAACACTGTTAATTACATAACTATTGATAAAGTCTGCCGGCATTTCAGCTAATGACATAGCCATCATCTTAGTACTGACTCGGCCACCTTTTAGATAAGCGCCAACCATGCCAGCCAGTGAGTTTTCATCTACTTGGCCTAATGCGCTGCCCGCATACACAGATACTTGATCGGGATTGATATGATTGAGGATCTCATCCCATTCCATACCCATCGAATTTAATGCATCTGATGCACCGTATACCGTAAGCTGTAAACCACGCGGATGTGAACGAGAATTATATAACTTGCTTGGATCAAAACCACGCGGTGCAGTGCCTGCACTGCTTACTGGATAATGAATATAATCATTAATTAAGGTATCTAACTCACCTTCGATAGTCACTTTTACGCGATTATTTTCTAATTCTGTGAGTGACCAATTACTTGGAATAGTTTGCGGTAACTTGCTTTTCTTCAGCTCAAATGTAATTGGCTGGTCATTACCGGATAATTTAGTTTTACGCTGATATAACACAGCATCAGGATCAAACGTTTCAATGCGGCGAATTAACGTGCCCGCTTTTAGCTGAGCAATAACATCGGCATCAATTTCCTTTTTTGCAAAGCCCATGCGATGAGCCAGATCAGTCCAAGTACTCGACATCTGCTCTGCGGTTAATGCATCACACAACAAACGTTTGTAACTGTGGAAACCAGAACTACGGCCTGCAGCATTAATGCCACCAAGACCAACAATTAAAGGTAATTTCGCCATTTTAGTTATTCTCATTCAACTATTCTCAATTGCTAGCTAGTTTAGCAAGTTCCCTTTACATCTCACCATAATTTGAGCCACGTACACTGACATTAACGCCAAACTGGTTTATTATATTTGGTATTATCAGCCTAATCGCTGTTTTCCGCTATTAACGCTAATTACTACGGCTATAAGGCAAGCAAATGAAAATAGGTTTCGCACTGTATGATAAGGCACTTGTCACAGGTATTTCCCTCGCAGCTGAGATGCTCTCTGGTGCATCACGATTACGCGACCGTAAAACCCAACATCAAGACCCATTGGACATCAAGCTGGTTTCAACCAATCTAGATGCAAAATCTCTCACTGCTGGTTTGCGTTTACAGCCAGACCAGACTTTTAACGATGACGTTATTTTCGATCTCATCGTATTACCGCCGATGTGGGGAAACCCGCTAGTGACTATTATCAAATATCCCGCCATCGTGCCTTGGATCCATAAGCAATACACAGGTGGAGCCAAAGTAGTAGCAACAGGAACAGGCGTTTGCTGGGCTGCAGAAGCGGGACTACTAGATGATCAGGTAGCCACAACTCACTGGTATTTCTACGACCAATTCAGCGCTAAATACCCAAAAGTTAAACTCAACCGCAAAGCTTCAATCACCGCCGCGAACGGGGTTTATTGCGCTGGCAGTATTAACTCGCAATCGGAAATGATGTTATTTCTGATCAATGAAATGTTCGGTCAACGTATAACCAGCGTGATTGAAACGCATTTTGCTCATGAAATTTCGCGCAGTAATCAACACCCCTTTTATCAAGTGGGTGGTCAAATGCAGTTCGATGAATCGATTGCCCTTGCCCAAGATTGGATGAAACGTAATATTCATAAAAGCATAACCAATCAAATGATTGCCGATATTTGCCAATTACCGCTGCGGACATTTAACCGTCGCTTCAAAGAACAAGTAGGACAAACACCAAATCAATTTTTACTGCAGATGCGTTTAGAAACGGCGCAGGAGTTATTACGTGATTTCGGTTTAACCATGATGGATGTTGCCGAGCAGGTTGGATTTAAAGACAGTTATTATTTTAAGAGTAAGTTTAAGCAGCATTTCAACATGGAGCCAAAACAATATCGCGACATGGTGAAAGCGAAAGTATTTGCGGTATAAAACTTGTTACCAATGAAGTGAGTAAGTTAGCCTTTCCTGTGGAACTGTAACAATCAAGCAAGGTGATAACGGTTAACCTTCGTCATCAGGTAAATAATCACCGAGTTCGACCCACAGCCCGATGGCAGTAAAAGCAAAAATACCTAGGCAGGTTCCAACACCAAACGCAGGTAGATCTAGCATCATAATCGCAAACGTAATGAAAGCGATGAGAGAATAAACTTTCAGTCTATTGTTGGCTTGTAGTAACATACACACTCCTTGTTGAGGTTACTTTAAATTTATAATATTTAAGTAATCGATTATTTAAAGGATTAGTTGCTTATAATATAAGCTTAGACTACAGATTGATGACCTTGCAAATTGAAGAGAGCTACCATGAATTCGCTATTTGAAAACCCAGAACATGAACTTGATGCCCTTGGGTTACGCTGTCCAGAACCCGTGATGATGGTGAGAAAAACAGTACGTAAACTTATCGCCGGGCAGACTTTATTGATCATCGCAGATGATCCAGCAACAGTGCGTGATATTCCCAGTTTCTGCCAATTTATGGATCACACCCTAGTTGCAAGCCAAACAGACAGTATGCCTTATCAATATTTGATCAAAAAAGGCTTATAAACGAACTACTGATGAGCTGTAATCAAACGGCTCAGCGTCCGCTCTAAACGATACTCCTTCTGTAATACGCCTCTAAATCTCAAATCACAACATTCGATTTCACTGCAGTAATGCGTTCATCTGTAAAATCCCTCAGTTAATATTAAAAAAACAGCTCCGTTATCTTTAATAATCGCTATTTAGCAGATGAAATATTACAATTTAGCCTATATTCACACTTGCTCTAAGGGTATACTTTAAGCATTATTTCTTCGTTTTATTGTGCAGATATCATGTCAAACTACAATGTAAAAACCTTTCAAGGTATGATCATGGCGCTTCAGGATTACTGGGCGGCTCAAGGTTGTGCAATCGTGCAACCTTTCGATATGGAAGTGGGCGCGGGTACATCGCACCCGATGACTTTCTTACGTTCATTAGGCCCAGAGCCAATGGCGTACGCTTACGTACAACCATCACGCCGTCCAACCGATGGTCGTTATGGTGAAAACCCAAACCGCTTGCAACATTATTACCAATTCCAAGTTGTTATCAAACCATCACCCATTAATATCCAAGAGCTTTATCTTGGCTCATTAGCAGCATTAGGTGTTGATACCCTTGTTCACGATGTTCGCTTCGTTGAAGATAACTGGGAGAATCCAACATTAGGCGCTTGGGGTCTAGGTTGGGAGATCTGGTTAAACGGTATGGAAGTATCTCAATTTACTTATTTCCAAGCTGTTGGAGGCCTAGAGTGCACACCTGTAACCGGTGAAATGACTTACGGTATTGAACGTTTAGCGATGTACATCCAAGAAGTAGACAGCGTTTACGACCTTGTATGGACAGACGGCCCACTAGGCACAGTGAAGTATGGTGATATTTTCCACCAAAATGAAGTTGAGCAATCAACTTATAACTTCGAACATGCTAACGTTGATTTCCTTTTCCAAGTATTCGATGAAAGCGAAAAAGAAGCGCAAAAGCTACTTGCTCTCGAAACGCCATTACCACTACCAGCTTACGAACGTATTCTCGATGCTGGCCATGCGTTTAATATGTTAGATGCTCGTCATGCGATTTCAGTGACTGAACGTCAACGTTACATCTTACGTATCCGTACCCTTTCTAAAGGTGTTGCTGAAGCGTATTACGCATCTCGTGAAGCGCTAGGCTTCCCGTTATGCAAAAATGACAAATAGGAAGTAGCATGGCAACTGAAAACTTATTAATCGAGATTGGTACTGAAGAGTTACCACCAAAATCACTGCGTACATTAGCAGAAGCATTTGCAGCTAACTTCCAAACTGAATTAGAAAAAGCCGGTTTAGAATTTGCTTCAGTTAACTGGATGGCAGCACCGCGTCGTTTAGCTTTAACCGTAACAGCGCTTGCAGATTCACAAGCTGATAAGGTAATAGAAAAACGCGGCCCAGCTGTATCAGTAGCATTCGATACTGACGGTAATGCAACGAAAGCAGCACAAGGTTGGGCTCGCGGTAACGGTATTACCGTTGAACAAGCTGGTCGAGTTAAGACCGATAAAGGTGAATGGCTATTACATAAATCTGAAGTTAAAGGACAAGCAGTTCAAACTTTAGTTGCCGATATGGTTGCTTCTGCATTAACTAAACTGCCAGTAAGTAAACCGATGCGTTGGGGTGCTTCACCAATTCAATTCATTCGCCCAGTGCATACCATTACCATGTTATTTGGTGATGAAGCGCTCGCAGGCGAGATCCTAGGTGTTAAAGCTGCGCGTACTATTCGTGGCCATCGCTTCCTCGGTAAAGGTGATTTTGAATTACCGCATGCTGATAACTATGTCGAGCTACTTGAAGATCATGGCATGGTGATGGTTGATTACGAACGTCGTAAAGATGTGATTCGTAAACAAGTTGAAGCGGTTGCTGCTGAACATGGTGGTGTCGCTGAAATTGAAGATGCACTGTTAGAAGAAGTGACATCATTAGTAGAATGGCCTGTTACCTTAGTAGGTAACTTCGAGGAACGCTACTTAGACGTACCTGCTGAAGCGCTTATCTACACCATGAAAGATAACCAAAAATACTTCCCAATGTTAAGCAAAGATGGCGTGTTAATGCCGAAATTTATCTTTGTGTCGAACATCATCAGTAAAGATGTTAGACAGGTTATTGAAGGTAACGAGAAGGTTGTACGCCCTCGCCTTGCCGATGCTGAGTTCTTCTTTGCTACTGATAAAAAACGCACATTAGAGAGCCGTTTAGCTGATTTAGAAACAGTGTTATTCCAAAAACAATTGGGTACATTGAAAGAAAAATCACAACGTATTTCAGATCTAGCAGCTGCTATTGCAGCAAAAATTGGCGCTGATAAAAACCACGCTCAACGCGCTGGTTTATTAGCAAAAGCTGATTTAATGTCAGAGATGGTTGTTGAGTTTCCTGACGTTCAAGGCGTTATGGGCATGCACTATGCACGTCATGACGGTGAAGCTGAAGAAGTTGCCATTGCATTAAATGAACAATACATGCCGCGTTATTCTGGTGATCGTTTACCTGAATCTCTGGTTGCTTGTTCGGTAGCCCTAGCAGACAAACTTGATACGCTAGTTGGTATCTTTGGCATTGGTCAAACACCTAAGGGTGACAAAGACCCATTTGCACTTCGCCGTGCAGCCATTGGTACTTTACGTATTATCATTGAAAAAGACCTTTCTCTAGACCTTGTAGATCTTGTTGAAACAGCGCAAGCATTATTCGCTGATAAGCTTTCAAATGATAACGTTGTTACCGATGTCGTATCATTTGTACTTGGTCGTTTCCCAGCTTGGTATAAAGATGCGGGTATCAGTGTTGACGTAATACAAGCCGTATCAGCTCGTCGCCCAACGAAACCCGCTGACTTTGACAAGCGCGTTAAAGCCGTAGCGCACTTCCGTAGTTTAGAAGCTTCTGAATCACTTGCTGCAGCAAACAAACGTGTTGGCAATATCCTAGCTAAATTTGATGGTGAGCTTAACACTGCTGTCGATACAACGCTGTTACAAGAAGATGCAGAGAAAGCGTTAGCTTCTGCCGTCGCAACTAAAGTTGAAGCGTTAGTACCGTTATTCGCTGCTGGTGATTATCAACAAGCGTTAACTGAATTATCAGAATTACGTGATGTTGTTGATACATTCTTCGATAATGTAATGGTAATGGCTGATGATGAAGCACTTAAGATTAACCGCTTAACACTGCTTAATACGTTAAGAAATCAATTCTTAAACGTAGCAGATATTTCTGTTTTACAGAAGTAACCAGAAAATAATTAGTGCTAACTTTATTTAGCCCTTTTTATTAGCAATATGTTTGAATTAAAAAAGCCAGCTTTCGAGCTGGTTTTTTATTACCTATATTTTTTGCTTATCTTAATTACTTCAACATGCGATTTTATCCGCTCAAATATTACAACTTAATCGAAGTGTTCCACGTGGAACATAGATTTTTTATATAACTTAAGCCTCAATCATGTTCAAACATCCCTAACTAATACATGTTCCACGTGAAACATAGAAGAAATAAATTAAATAATCAGATGAGTAACAGCAGTATCGACAACAGAGATTGCATGCGTTATGTTATTTATTCACCCTATACATAAACCAAAATTAAGAAGAAGTGCAGATATGGAATTCTCATCGTTTGGGCAAAGATTTACACAATTTTCAGGTATTACCCAGCTAATGCACGATCTTAACGAAGGCATACGTAGTGGCGATGATGTCATTATGTTGGGCGGTGGTAATCCGGCACAAATACCTGAAATGCTCGCACGCTTTAATAGCGAAGCTGAAGCACTATTGGAAAGTGGTGATCTGGTTGCAGCAATGTCTAACTACGATGGTCCACAAGGTAAAAACAGTTTTACGACTAGCCTCGCTAAATTGCTTAACAAGACTTATGGTTGGCAACTCACAGATAAAAATATAGCTCTAACTAACGGCAGTCAAAATGCTTTTTTCTATCTGTTTAATTTATTTGCTGGCGACTTCCCTAATGGCAAACGCAAGAAGATATTATTCCCTTTAGCACCAGAATACATTGGATATACTGATACGGCGTTAAGTGACGACTTCTTTGAAACAGTAAAGCCGACTATTGAAACACTAGAAAATGGTTTATTTAAATACCATGTCGACTTTGATAATTTACACATTACCGATGACATCGGTCTTATTTGCGTATCTCGCCCGACTAACCCAACGGGTAACGTTCTCACTGACGAAGAAATGACACGTCTCGATGCGCTGGCCAGAAAACACGATATTCCGTTATTAATCGACAATGCCTACGGCACACCGTTCCCAAATATCATTTTTGAAAACGTAGAGCCTATCTATAATGATAATACAATTTTATGCATGAGCTTATCTAAGTTAGGTTTACCCGGCACTCGCTGTGGTATTGTGGTTGGTAATGAGCAAGTCATCTCCGCAATCTCAAACCTAAGCGGTATAATTAATCTAGCACCAGGTAGTCTCGGCCCAATGTTAGCGCAAAACCTCGTTGATTCAGGTGATATTATTAGCCTGAGCGAAGATGTGATTAAACCCTACTATCAAGAAAAAGCACATAAAGCCGTGGCTTGTTTACAACAGCATATTAGCGATGAACGCTTCCGTATTCATAAACCTGAAGGTGCTATCTTCTTATGGTTATGGTTTAAAGACTTACCAATCTCAAGCCAAACCCTGTATGAGCGTCTAAAAAATCGTGGTGTATTGATTGTTTCTGGTCATCATTTTTTCCCTGGTTTAAAAGAAGATTGGCGTCATACCCATGAATGTATTCGCATGAACTATTCACAATCAGATGATGATGTACAACGTGGTGTGGCTATTATTGCTGAGGAAGTGAATAAGGCTTATCGAGAGTCGTAATGACTTTTGTAAAAAAGTTAGTTTACTAAATATTTACCAATAAAAAAGGAGCCAGTTGGCTCCTTTTTTGATACTAATTCTTTATCAAAGTAAACTGATTAGAAATCTAAGTTAGCTACTTTCAATGCATTTTCTTCAATGAAGTCACGACGAGGTTCAACGTGATCCCCCATTAAAGTACTGAACAATTGATCCGCAGCAATTGCATCTTCGATGCGAACTTGCAGCATACGACGCGTTGCAGGATCCATGGTAGTTTCCCAAAGTTGGCTAGGATTCATTTCGCCCAGTCCTTTATAACGTTGAATGTAGCTACCACGTTTCGATTCAGCCATTAACCAGTTAAGCGCTTCCACGAAGTTAGATACTTCACGTTTCTTCTCACCACGTTTAACATATGCACCGTCTTCAAGAAGGTTAGCAATACCTAAACCAGTCAGTTTCGCATATTCTTTTGAAGCAACAAATGCAGCGCTAAATTCATATTCTGTTTCAAGACCGTGTTTTAACACAGTGAATACAGCTGAATGTAAACCAGACTCTTCATCTTTACGTACTTGGTTAGAATAGATCGTACCTGACAACTCTTTATCCGTTACCGTCTGAACTAGCTTATCAGCCCATGCTTTAACTTGTGATTCATCAGTTAGCATTTCAGAAGTTAAACGTTCTTGGTAGATCATTTCGTTCAAGAACACTTTCGGTAATGTGCGATTTAATTTATTCATTAACGCTTCAAGTTCACGATAACCATTAACAAGAGCTTCTAAAGCTTGGCCTTGAATAGCTGGTGCATCAGTGTTTACATATAAACCGGCATCATCAAGTGCAATAGTTGTTAGATACTGAGTTAAGTCAGCATCATCTTTAATATAGCGTTCTTGTTTACCTTTCTTCATTTTATAAAGCGGTGGTTGAGCAATATAAATATAACCACGTTCAATCAGTTCCGGCATTTGACGGAAGAAGAAAGTTAACAGTAAAGTACGGATGTGAGAACCATCGACATCGGCATCGGTCATGATAATGATTTGATGATAACGCGTTTTATCTGGGTTATATTCATCACGGCCAATACCACAACCCATAGCTGTAATAAGGGTTGCCACTTCTTGTGATGAAAGCATCTTATCAAAACGCGCTTTTTCTACGTTAAGAATCTTACCTTTCAACGGTAAGATAGCTTGGTTCTTACGGTTACGCCCCTGCTTGGCTGAGCCGCCAGCAGAGTCACCTTCCACAATATATAGTTCAGAGTGAGCAGGATCTTTTTCCTGACAATCGGCAAGTTTACCTGGTAAGCCAGCAAGATCTAACGCGCCTTTACGACGCGTCATGTCACGCGCTTTACGCGCAGCTTCACGCGCACGCGAAGCATCGATGATCTTAGTTACAACTGTGCTTGCATCTTTCGGATTCTCTAACAGATATTCTGCTAGTTTTTCACCCATGCTTTGTTCTACAGCTGACTTAACTTCTGAAGAGACTAGCTTATCTTTAGTCTGTGAAGAGAACTTAGGATCAGGTACTTTCACAGAGATAACGGCTGTTAAACCTTCTCGGGCATCATCACCCGATGCTGAAGAAGATTTAGCTTTTTTCAAGAAGCCTTCTTTTTCCATGTAGTTATTTAACGTACGCGTTAAAGCACCACGGAAACCAGCAAGGTGAGTACCACCATCGCGCTGCGGGATATTATTGGTAAAGCAATAAACACCTTCTTGAAAACCATCATTCCACTGCATAGAAACTTCAACTGTAATACCGTCTTCACGCTCAGTTGAGAAGTGGAACGGTACTTTATTGATAGGTGTTTTATTTACATTTAAATACTCAACGAATGCGCGAATACCACCTTCATAAACAAAGTGATCTTGCTTATCTTCTTCACGTTCATCGATTAAACGAATCGAAACACCGGAGTTTAGAAACGATAATTCACGTAAACGCTTAGCGAGAATATCGTAATGGAACAAGGTGTTTGTGAACGTCTCATGGCTAGGCCAGAAACGCATTGTGGTACCAGTTGAATCAATATCACCAATAGGTTTAATTGGTGCATCAGGCACGCCATGCGTATAAGTTTGGTAATGGATTTTGCCATGGCGATGAATAGTCATTTCAAGTTTTGCAGATAATGCATTTACTACTGAAACACCTACACCGTGCAAACCACCTGACACTTTATATGAGTTGTCATCGAATTTACCACCGGCGTGCAGTACAGTTAGAATAACTTCAGCTGCAGAAACACCTTCTTCTTCATGGATATCAACAGGAATACCACGGCCATCATCGCTTACAGATACAGAACCATCATCATGGATCCGAACTACGATATCGGTACAGTGACCAGCTAACGCTTCATCAATAGAATTGTCAACGACTTCAAATACCATGTGGTGTAAACCAGAACCGTCATCAGTATCACCTATGTACATGCCAGGACGTTTACGCACTGCGTCTAAGCCTTTCAGTACTTTAATACTTGAAGAGTCGTAATTATTTTCAGACATATTTAACTCTCGCGCCTTTTATTTAAAATTCAATTAATTTGCCATGTTCCACGTGAAACATTTTACAGCTTTCAGTAAGAAAAGCTGTTACCTGGCTCTGATCAATCGCCGTAACAAATACTTGAGCTCTACTTTCGATCAGATACCGTGCCAATAACTTCCGTTTACTGTCATCAAGTTCTGAGGAAAAGTCATCGATTAAAAAAGTGCATTGCTTATCGCTATGCTGACTCAAAAAAAGTCCCTGACTTAATCGCATTGCACACACCGCCAATTTTAACTGACCTCGAGATAAAATATCGTGTGCCGGTACTCCGTTTGCTCTAATTCGGATATCCGCTTTTTGAGGCCCAACACTGGTATAACCTAGCTGTTGATCGCGCCCAAAATTGTGCTGTAGTAATTCTGCTAAATCAATATCCTTATCCCAACCTTGGTGATAACGGATATCAAATTCATATTCGGGTAAAAAGTCTGCTAATGCAGCATTCAAAATCGGGTTTAACTGCGCTAAGTAATCATGACGCATTTGCGCAATAATAGTACTTTGAGCTGCAAACTCCTTATCCCAATACGCTAGTTCAGAATAACGTTTACCTGCTTTAAGCAAGGCGTTACGTTGTTTTAATAGTCGTGTGGTTTTAGCCCAAACCTGAAAAAATGCAGGTTCCACGTGGAACACACCCCAATCGACAAACTGGCGACGAGATTTAGGTCCACTGGAGAGCAAAGTAAAACTCTCCGGATGAATTAATTGTAAAGGCAATAAACCAGCGAGTTCCGCTAAGCGCTCAGCCTTCTGACCATCAATTTTTAATTCTGTGTCACTACTCTTCGATTTCTGTAAACCAATAGATACTAAATTTTCATGCGACTGACACTCAGCAAATAAGATAAAATCTTTCTCACCCTGTCGCACTACACGGCTTGTTAGGTGGGTACGAAACGAACGCCCTAAGCCAAGGTAATGAATAGCCTCGAGTATGCTCGACTTACCACTGCCATTATCACCCAAGATAATATTAATGCCCGCTATCGGTTTTATTGCTGCTTGCTTAATATTTCTAAAATCAGTGAGATTTAGTTTTAATAATGACATTTAAAAATATCGATTTACAAACGCATCGGCATAACAACATAGAGCGCTTGATCCGATTTTTCATCTTCAATCAAGGCACTGCTATTCGCATCAGATAATGAGATACGAATGTTGTCACATTTTAACGTGTTTAATACGTCAAGCACATAGCTGACATTAAAGCTAATTTCTAACTCGTCATGCGCAAAGTTCACATCCAATAACTCTTCTGCTTCTTCTTGCTCGGGATTATTAGCGGTGATTTTTAACAAATTTTGGTTCATGTTCAAGCGCACGCCACGGAACTTTTCATTCGATAAAATAGCCGCACGAGAAAAAGCCTGTTTAAGTTCACCACGACTTGAAATCAATTGTTTGTCAGCATTTTTTGGTAATACCCGACGGTAATCAGGAAAGCGACCATCAACTAATTTACAAGTAAACACGAAACCGCTGGTGATAGCGCGAATATTATTACTGCCAATTTGGATCTTGACGTTTTCTTCTTCGTTATCGAGTAAACGTACCAGTTCTAATACGCCCTTACGCGGCACAATAACCTGTTGTTGAGCTAAGTTGGCCGCATGCTGACAACTCGCTACAGCAAGACGGTGACCATCAGTAGCAACAGTACGTAATACCGAACCTTCAGTCTCGAATAACATGCCGTTAAGGTAATAACGAACATCTTGGCTAGCCATCGAGAATTGGGTGTTGTCAATTAAGCGGCGTAACGTGCCTTGGGCTAAATCGAATTCTACATCACTTTCCCAATCTTCAATATTTGGAAATTCAGTTGCCGGCAGTACAGATAATGAAAAACGACTACGACCTGATTTAAGCAAAATACGATTATCAGTCAGAGTAAATTGGATCTGAGCGTTATCTGGCAAACCACGGCAAATATCGACAAACTTCTTCGCCGGCACAGTAATTCGGCCTGCGTCATACTCGCCTTCTAAATTAACCTGACCAATTAACTCAACTTCTAAATCAGTCCCCGTCAGCGATAAAATGCCGTCTTTTGCATCCAATAAAATGTTTCCAAGAATCGGCAAAGTAGGACGATTGCCTAACGCACCGGAAACCAATTGTAGTGGGCGCAGTAACGCTTCACGATTAATTGTAAATTGCATTTATATAACCTATTTGACGACGACTTTTATGACGACAGTGTTCTAATTAAGTTTGAGTAATCTTCTTTAATATCGTGACTTTCTTCTTTTAGCTGCACGATCTTACGACACGCATGTAATACAGTGGTATGGTCACGACCACCAAATGCATCACCAATCTCAGGTAAACTGTGATTAGTTAACTCTTTAGCGAGAGCCATCGCAACCTGGCGCGGTCTTGCGACTGAACGGCTACGGCGTTTCGACAATAAATCCGCCACTTTAATTTTATAATATTCGGCGACAGTTTTTTGAATATTGTCGATAGTCACTAACTTCTCTTGCAGTGCTAATAGATCTCGCAGCGCTTCACGCACAAAATCAATATTAATAGCACGACCAGTGAAGTTAGCATTTGCTATCACACGGTTCAATGCGCCTTCTAACTCACGAACATTAGAACGTAAACGTTTAGCGATAAAGAATGCCACTTCATCTGGCAGATGAATATTGCTCTCAACCGCTTTACGCATCAAGATAGCCACACGGGTTTCTAACTCTGGTGGCTCGATGGCGATAGTTAAACCCCAACCGAAGCGCGACTTCAATCTATCTTCAACACCGTCAATCTCTTTTGGATAACGGTCTGAAGTTAAAATAATTTGCTGATTACCTTCAAGCAAAGCATTAAAGGTATGGAAGAACTCTTCTTGTGAGCGTTCTTTTTTAGCAAAAAATTGAATGTCATCGATCAATAACGCATCAACACTGCGGTAGTAGTTTTTAAACTCTTCGATGGCATTATTTTGTAATGCTTTTACCATATCTTGCACAAAACGTTCGGAATGCATGTAGATAACTTTTGCATTAGCTTTTTGCGCTTTAATGCCGTTACCCACAGCATGTAATAAATGCGTTTTACCTAGACCAGTCCCACCATATAAAAATAATGGATTATAGGCACCGCCAGGATTACTTGCGACTTGTTGAGCAGCTGCACGCGCTAACTGATTCGACTTACCTTCAACGAAGTTCTCGAAAGTATAAGTTAAGTTAACATTGCTGCGATGATAAATGGCAGGTTGCTGGGTAGCGTGAGAAGCCCACGGATCGACGGGTGGTTTCTCAATATGTTTTGTCGCTACAACGCGGCCAACTCTAGCACTTGTTGGTACAGCAGTCGTTGGCTTACCACCGATATCAAAACGTAGCATAGGTGCATCAGCACCACAAAACTCATCAAATAATGCAGTGATAGCATTAAGATACTTATCTCTCACCCAGTCGAGGACAAAACGGTTCGGAGCATACAAGGTAAGAGTGCTATCGGTAAGCTCTGCTTTTAGTGGGCGTAGCCACATGCTGAACTCAGTTGCTGAAAGCTCATTTTGTAAGCGCGAAAGGCACTGCTGCCAAAGAGAAACTGACACTCTCCACACTCCAGATTTGATAAAAGAATAATCAGTTATTTTACTTGGAATTGTGCATAAGCGCTAGCAAGAATAAGTAGTTATCCACACAAAATGGTAATAAAATATCAGAATGTATTAAATCCATGACAAAAAAACCAAATTCATTCTATAACACTACTATTTGGCAATTAGATATAACTAAATGCTATTTATAATCCACTTTACATTAGAATATGATGCGCCTATCAAACGCACCGAATGTAAAGGAATCCCCATGAAAAAAGTACTATTAACAGCATTGATGCTGGTTACTGCGAGTCTAACGTCTTTAGCACAAGCACAAGAAACATTTAAAGTAGGTATGTCAGGTAACTACTTCCCGTTTACTTTTTCTAAAAACGATACGCTGCAAGGTTTTGAAGTTGATCTTTGGAAAGAAATTGCAAAACGTAACGATGCTAAAGTTGAATTCATCACAGTAAATTTTTCGGGTTTATTTGGTATGTTAGAAACAGGTCGTGTTGATACGATTTCTAATCAAATCACGATCACTGATGCTCGTTTAGCTAAATACAATTTCACACAACCATATGTTTACGATGGCGCACAAGTGGTAGTTAAAAAAGGCAATAAAAGTATCAACGGTATTAAAGACCTAGAGAACAAAACAGTTGGTGTAAACTTAGGTTCTAATTTCGCAGAACTATTAGAAAAAGCAGATAAAAATAATAACATCACAGTAAAAACTTACGATACAGGTATCGAACGTGATGTAGCTTTAGGCCGTACTGATGCATTTGTAATGGATCGCCTATCTTCATTAGAACTTATCAACAAGTCACCATTACCATTGCAACTTGCGGGCACAACATTTGAAACAATTGAAAATGCGATGCCTTTCCTAAAAACAGAGAAACAAGACGCTCTACGCGTTCAAGTTAATGCAACCCTAGATCAAATGCGTGCAGACGGTACTTTAAAAGCTATCTCTGTTAAATGGTTCACAACGGATATCACTGTAAAATAAATGCAATTCAATCTTGATTACATGCTCAACCTGTTCCCGATACTGTTTAAGTATCTGGGAACAACCATGCAGATGGCCCTCATTGGTTTAGTATTTTCGCTTATCTTAGCGATCTTTCTTGCCGTCATCCGCACCTTCAAAGTACCAGTATTGAATCAAGTATCAATTCTGTTTATTTCTTTCTTCCGTGGCACGCCTTTATTGGTACAGTTATTCCTGCTCTATTATGGTTTACCTCGTATATTCCCAATATTAGCGAGCATCGATGCTTTTACTGCATCAGTGATCGGTTTAACCCTACACTTTGCAGCCTATAAAGCAGAGAGCATTCGAGCGGCTATCTTATCGGTAGATCGTTCGCAGATGGAAGCTTGTTTAAGCATTGGCATGACTAACTCTCAAGCGATGCGTCGGATTATTTTGCCACAAGCGGCACGGATCGCGACGCCATCGTTAATGAATTACTTTATTGATATGATCAAGAGCACCTCCCTTGCATTTACGCTTGGTGTTACTGAGATCATGGCAAAAACCCAAATGGAAGCCTCTTCGAGTTTCTATTTCTTTGAAAGTTATTTAGCTGTGGCATTAATTTACTGGGCAATAGTTTTGGTATTCACGCAATTACAAACTTACCTAGAAAGCTATTTGAATAGAGCGTACTAAGATGATCAAAGTATCTAATTTAAGTAAGAGTTTTGGTGATAACATAGTACTGAAACAAATAGATCTGGATATCAAAGAAGGCGAAACCACCGTTATTATCGGTCCATCAGGTACGGGGAAATCAACCCTACTTCGTTGTCTTAATTTCCTGGAAACGCCAACAACAGCCAATATCAACATTGATGAGTTACATCTCGATGCTGAAACTTGCAGTAAAAAACAGATCACTGAATTACGTAAGAAAACCGCATTTGTATTTCAAAATTACGCACTATTTGCCAATAAAACAGCTTTAGAAAATATCACCGAAGGACTGATTACAGTTCGTGGTAAAATCAAAACTGTCGCAGAGCAAGAAGCCTTGTCAATATTGAAGAGCATAGGGTTAGCAGATAGAAAAGACGCTTACCCCTCTGCACTTTCCGGCGGGCAACAACAACGAATTGGTATTGGTCGAGCAATGGCAGCGCAAAGCAAGGTGATCTTGTTTGACGAGCCTACCTCGGCTCTTGATCCTGAATGGGTAGGCGAAGTATTAGGGCTCATGCGTAAGCTTGCAGAGCAACGTCAGACAATGTTGATCGTTACCCACGAAATGCAGTTTGCCAAAGAAATTGCCGACCGCGTTATTTTTATGGATCAAGGACAGATCATTGAGCAAGGATCCGCTGAAATGATCTTCAATAACTCACAAGATCCACGCACTCAAGCTTTTTTACGTCGTGTAAACCAAGCTTGATAGGCAATAAAGTGGATAAATTGGCGACGCTGACTTGTTAGTTAGTAAATAGCCTGTATAATTCTCCGCTTGATCCCAGCGATCAGATTGGAATTACGGCAAGAGACTTACCAAACACCTGATTTCTTTCTATTATAAATAGAAAACCTCTGATTATTCAATGTATCCAATCGCATAGTAATCAGTCGAAATAAAGGTATGGGAAGAGAAAATGCCATTTTCACGAGGCTATATTGATTAATTATTGACTTGTTTTACAACAATGATTAAAATTCCGCCTCTTTTTGTGTCAGTCAAGTTGACGACCGGTCATTATTTCTTGACTGACTCAATATAACTGTACAGTTAATTTTATAACGGATAAAGCTATGAAACGTACTTTTCAACCAAGTAACCTTAAGCGTAAACGTTCACACGGTTTTCGCGCACGTAAAGCAACTGTAGGTGGCCGTAAGGTTCTTGCACGTCGCCGTGCAAAAGGTCGTAAGAGTTTAAGCGCTTAATTATCAGACGTGATAGATAAGAGCTTTCCTCGGGAGTTGCGTTTGCTAACTCCCGAGCACTTCAAAAACGTGTTCGCAGATCCTGTGCGTTCAGCCTCGCCTCATATTACAATACTTGCAAAAACTAACAATCTTGGACATGCTCGTCTAGGCTTAGCTGTACCTAAAAAAGCAATTAAACTTGCTGTAGGTCGCAACCGAGTTAAACGTTTATTCAGAGAAAGTTTTCGCTTACGACAACATGAATTTCCAAATGTTGATATTGTCGTGATTGCGAAATCTGGTATTTCTAATTTAGAAAATTCTGAAATTGATGCATTACTGGAGAAGTTATGGCGCAAACTTTGTCGCCGTTGCAATGGCTAGGCACCAAATTAATTCGAGGTTACCAATTATTCATTAGTCCAATGATTGGACCTCGCTGTCGCTTTACTCCTACTTGCTCACAATACGCGATAGAATCAATAAAACTCCACGGATTTACAAAAGGTTGTTGGCTCACGGGCAAACGTCTATTAATATGTCATCCTTTTAGTAAAAAACATGGTTACGATCCTGTACCTGAACCCAAGCAAAGAGATTAAATAGATTATGGAATCCCAACGTAATTTACTGGTCATTGGTTTATTGTTTGTTAGCTTTCTGTTATTCACAGAATGGCAAAATAAAGACAATCCAGTAGCAGTACCTCAAACGAGTCAAACGATTGCCGCATCTTCAACAGGTGATATCCCAGCTGGTAACAGTATCGAAACTGATGCGCCGAATACACAGCAATCAAATAACATCATCACCATTAGTTCAGATGTACTTGAATTAAGCATTGATACTCAAGGTGGTGATATTGTTCAAGCTAATTTGCTCGAACATGCCGTGGAGCTTAATGAAGATGAACGCTTTGTTTTATTACAAAATAACGCAACTAACATTTACGTAGCCCAAAGTGGTTTAATCGGTGCCAACGGTCCTGATGCTAACACTAACGGTCGTCCGCTATATCAAACGTCTCAAGAAGCGTTTGAATTATCAGGCGACACTATTACTGTACCGTTAACTTACACAGACGCTAACGGTGTTGAGTTCACAAAAAAATTCACACTGACACGTGGCAGCTATGATGTTGAAGTGAGCTACCTAGTAAATAACAAATCTGCAAATAGCATTGCTGTACAAATGTATGGTCAGTTAAAGCAGAACGTCGATCTTACTGATGATGAAAGTAGCAGTATGATGATGAAAGCTTATCGTGGTCCAGCACTGGGCACGTCAGATAAGCGTTATGAAAAATATGATTTCGATGAAGTTGCAGATGCAAACTTAAGCCGATCAACTGTTGATGGTTGGGTTGGCATGTTACAACATTACTTCGTCACAGCATGGGTCCCTGGTTCAGGACAGAATAACTTATACAGCCTCAACATTGGCCGTAATGAATTCAGTAATGGCCAAGCAATTATTGGTTTCAAAAAACCAGAACAAATTATTGCCTCAAACCAACAAGCCACTATTTCAGCACAGCTTTGGATCGGTCCAAAACTACAAGATGAAATGGGCGCAATCATTGATGGTCTAGACCTAACAGTTGATTACAGCTGGTTATGGTTCATCGCTCAGCCACTATTTAAATTACTACAGTTTTTCCAATCATTGGTTGGGAACTGGGGTCTAGCAGTTATCATGATCACCTTTACGGTGCGTGGTTTGATGTACCCACTGACGAAAGCACAGTACACGTCAATGGCGAAAATGCGTTTACTACAACCAAAACTGACTGCACTGCGTGAAAAATGTGGTGACGACAAACAGAAAATGTCTCAGTCAATGATGGCGTTATACAAAGAAGAGAAAGTAAATCCATTAGGTGGTTGCCTACCAATGGTTATCCAAATGCCTATCTTCATCTCGCTATACTGGGCATTAATGGAAAGTGTGGAATTACGTCACGCACCATTTGCACTTTGGATCAACGATCTATCAGCACAAGACCCGTACTACGTATTGCCGTTATTGATGGGTGCAACTATGTACTTAATTCAAAAAATGTCTCCTACACAAGTACAAGATCCAATGCAACAGAAGGTAATGCAGTTCATGCCAGTCATGTTCACATTCTTCTTCTTGTGGTTCCCTGCAGGTCTAGTTCTATACTGGCTAATGAGTAACGTTGTTACAATTATCCAGCAAACAATTATTTTCCGTACTTTGGAAAAACAAGGTTTGCACAGCAAGAAATAACTTTGCTAGCTAACCTCATTAAGGCGGCTATTAGCCGCCTTTTTTATATCAAATATATAATAAAAATTTAGGTAACAATATGCTTTCTAACGACACCATCATTGCTCAAGCAACACCACCTGGACGAGGTGGTGTTGGTATTATTCGTGTATCAGGTCCTCAATCAGAATTAGTTGCTCAAGCAGTATTAAATAAAATACCTAAAGTACGCAGCGCTGATTACCTCGCATTTCTTGATGAAAATGAGAAAACCATAGATCAAGGCATCGCAGTATTATTTAAAGCACCAAATTCGTTCACTGGTGAAGATGTACTAGAGCTGCAAGGTCATGGCGGCCCAGTGATTATGGACATGCTAATGCGTCGTATATTGCTCATTGATGGCATTAGAATGGCACGTCCGGGCGAGTTCTCTGAACGTGCATTCCTGAATGATAAAATGGATTTAACTCAAGCTGAAGCGATTGCAGACTTAATTGATGCAACATCAGAGCAAGCTGCTAAATCTGCGATGCAATCATTACAAGGTGAATTCTCAAAGAAAATTAATACCCTGACTGAAAGCCTCATTCACTTACGTATTTACGTCGAAGCCTCTATTGATTTTCCAGAAGAAGAAGTTGATTTTCTTGCTGATGGCAAAATAGCTCAAGCACTGTATGGCATTATCGATAACTTAACCGCAGTAAAAGAACAAGCACGTCAAGGTAGCATTATTCGGGAAGGTATGAAGGTGGTAATTGCAGGTCGTCCTAATGCGGGTAAATCAAGTTTATTAAATGCCCTTGCAGGAAAAGAATCAGCGATCGTCACAGACATCGCAGGTACAACTCGTGACGTGCTCCGAGAACATATCCACATTGATGGCATGCCACTACATATTATCGATACCGCAGGTTTACGTGAAAGCCCAGATCGCGTTGAACAGATCGGTATTGAGCGTGCATGGGAAGAAATTAACAATGCAGACCAAGTATTATTTATGGTTGATGGCACTACCACTAACGCAACAGACCCACATGAAATTTGGCCTGACTTTATCGATCGTTTACCAAGTTCGATCGGATTAACAGTGATCCGCAATAAAGCTGATTTGACTGGCGAAGATCTTAGTGCTAGCGAAGACAATGGTCATAAAATATTTAAAATATCAGCGAAGGAAGATCTTGGTTTAGCTGAATTAAAAGATCATTTAAAACACTGCATGGGCTATCAGAGCAGTACAGAAGGCGGTTTTATTGCCCGTCGTCGCCATCTAAATGCGATAGAACAAGCAGAAGAACATCTTGCTATAGGTAAAGAGCAACTCGAAGTCTATAAAGCAGGTGAACTATTGGCTGAAGAGCTGAGATTAGCGCAAGAACAGCTATCAGAGATCACTGGTGAATTTAGCTCTGATGATCTATTAGGTCGTATTTTCACTTCGTTCTGCATCGGTAAATAATAGCGTAAAGAAACTCCAATCTAGCTTGATGATCGCCACCCTACGATCATCAAACTGGCTGCTCTAGCCGTTAAATCCCGCCATAATAGTCAATGAAATAGCCCTCTCCAGACACCTCTAAGATCTTATAGACAATAGCAATCCACAGAGTTATCCACATGTTATGACCGTTATTTAATAACTATTGTGACCAACCAGCAAGTATTTCAACACAGCTATAAACCAGCACACCCAGCCAATCACAATAATAAAATCCACTTAAATAACGATCTTAGCGATAAAATGCAGTTATTTGATCGAGCCAGCGATGAGGTATAATAACAACATACAAACAAATTAATGATTCACCCTTACGACCTAAAGAGAAACTATTGCACAATTTTGAAATAATAGTAGGCACTACGCTGGGATCATCAGAATATGCTGCGGACCACCTACAAGAGCACTTAGAAAAGCAAGGTTTTAACGCCAGTATTCATTTAACACCTTCGTTAGCAGAACTATTAAATACAGGTAATAAAAACTGGATCATTTGCACAGCAACTCATGGTGCAGGTGAATTTCCTGAAAACATAGTCCCATTTGTGACTGAATTAACCCAAAAGCAACCAGATTTAACCGGAATTAACTACACTATTATCGCGCTAGGCTCAAAATCATATGATCAATTTTGTAATGCAGGGCATACGATCGATCGTCAATTAGCTGAATTAAACGCCCAAAAAATAGCTGTAATTTTAGAAATATGTACAGTTGAAATCCCGATCCCAGAGGATGCGATCGACGAATGGTTACCTAATTGGCTTAAAAACTGGCTATAAACTACTCATGATCGCTGCTTTTTAAAGTTTATTATTGTGGATAACTATGGATCTATCTTGTGTTAAACCTATAGTTATCCTTGTAGAAGAAAATAAGCTCTGAGATGCCTGTGAATAACTAAGCTAGTTATGCCCAAGTTATACGTGATTCAAACAGACTTTACGCACATCATATGATCTTACCTAAACCACTGATCTTGCTAGATCAAAAGCAGTTATCAACAGATCAAGGCGATCCTAATAATAGATCTAATAAGATCTTCTTTAAGATCTTAAAGATCAATAACGGATCTAAATAAAAACATTTCTTGCAGAAGATTTGCATCTGATAGAGAAAAACGTACACTATGCCGCTCTTAACATTTCCGTCCAAAATATCGAGGTGATAAATGGCATTTCAGGAACATTTTGAAGTTATTATTGTAGGCGGCGGACATGCTGGAACTGAAGCTGCTGCGGCGTCTGCTCGCATGGGTAGAAAAACCTTACTGTTAACCCACAATATTGACACTTTAGGTCATATGTCTTGCAACCCAGCAATCGGTGGGATTGGCAAAGGTCATCTGGTTAAAGAAATCGACGCACTCGGTGGGATCATGGGTCAAGCAATTGATCTTGGCGGCATTCAATTTCGAACTCTAAATTCCAGTAAAGGACCAGCCGTTCGAGCTACTCGCGCTCAAGCCGATCGTTTACTTTATAAATCGGCAGTACGTGAAAAATTAGAAAATCAACCTAATTTAAAAATCTTCCAGCAATCAGTTGACGATCTTATCATTGAGAACGATCGCGTGGTTGGTGTGGTGACTCAAGCTGGTTTGCGATTTAAAGCAAAGTCAGTGGTACTGACTGTGGGTACTTTCCTTGATGGACTTATCCACATAGGTTTAGAAAATTACGCCGGTGGCCGAGCGGGTGATCCTGCTTCGGTATCACTTGCAGCACGATTACGTGAATTACCCATCCGAACTGATCGTTTGAAGACTGGTACACCACCACGTATCGACGGAAGATCAATTGATTTCTCAGTAATGGAACAGCAAGCTGGTGATAACCCAACACCAGTATTTTCGTTCATGGGTAGTCGTACCGACCATCCTCAGCAGATCCCTTGTTTTATTACTCACACTAATGCACAAACACACGATGTGATACGCAGTGGCATGGATCGTAGTCCAATGTATACAGGTGTGATCGAAGGGATCGGTCCACGTTATTGTCCTTCGATCGAAGATAAGATCACTCGCTTTTTCGATAAAGATTCACATCAAATATTTATTGAGCCTGAAGGTCTAACTACCCACGAAGTCTATCCGAACGGTATTTCGACAAGTTTGCCGTATGATGTGCAAGTTGATCTTGTTCGATCGATTCGAGGTTTGGAAAATGCACACATTACTCGGCCTGGTTACGCGATCGAATATGATTACTTTGATCCCCGAGATCTAAAGCTAACGTTAGAAAGTAAGTTTATTGAAGGTCTATTTCTTGCTGGACAAATTAATGGTACTACTGGTTATGAAGAAGCGGCTGCGCAAGGTTTACTCGCTGGCTTGAATGCTGCTCGCTCGGCACGTGATGAAGAAAATTGGTATCCACGTCGCGATCAAGCTTACTTGGGGGTATTGATCGACGATCTTGCCACTTTAGGTACTAAAGAACCGTATCGCATGTTCACAAGTCGTGCTGAATACCGTTTATTATTACGCGAAGACAATGCCGATGTACGCATGACTGAAGCTGGACGTGAGCTTGGTTTAGTTGATGATACGCGTTGGGCGTCATTTAACGAGAAAATGGAAGCGATTGAAACTGAACATCAGCGTTTGCGATCAACTTGGATCAATCCAACTAAAGATTATGCAGATAAGATCAATGCGTTGTTGGCTAGGCCGTTAACTCGCGAGCATACTTTAGAAGATTTGATCCGTCGTCCTGAAGTAAGTTACGACGCGTTAATGACGATCGAAGAGTTAGGTGAAAAACTTACTCACGAATCAGCAGCTGAACAGATTGAAATTAAAATCAAATACGAAGGCTATATCAATCGTCAGAAAGCTGAAGTTGAAAAACAGCTACGTCATGAGAATACCTTGTTACCAGATGTACTTGATTACAGTAAAGTGAAAGGTTTATCGAATGAAGTCATTGCTAAGTTAACCAACGTTCGTCCACAGACAATTGGTATGGCATCACGAATCTCGGGGATCACTCCGGCAGCCATTTCAATTTTGTTAATCTATCTTAAAAAGCAAAATTTGCTTTCGAACTAATTTCCAGTCTATTAAGCCACCGCTAACGATTTAGAGGTGGCTATCTTTGCCTATTTTTGACATCATCACCTAATTTACAATGCTAAAGTTCAATTGAAAGCAAGATTTTGTCGAATGAATATCGCCATCCTACCTCATTATTGTTTTCGTTTAACTTGGCCGTCTATATATAATATTTGAGTTTTTTATCACGTTATTGGAGTTATCTTTACGTATGATCGATCGTCTTGAGTCATTAATCGCTCAAACAGAACTAACTGTTTCCGAGCAACAAAAATCCCAGTTACTGCAATTGGTGGCCTTGTTAGACAAGTGGAATAAAGCATACAATTTAACTTCGGTTCGTGATCCTGAAGAGATGTTGGTTAAGCATATTATGGATAGTATTGTGGTGAGTCCTTATCTTGAGGGTCAGCGTTTTATTGATGTGGGTACTGGACCTGGTTTACCTGGTTTACCACTGGCAATCATGAATCCAGATAAAGAATTTGTATTGCTGGATAGCTTAGGAAAACGAATCCGTTTTATTACTCAAGCTGTGCATGAATTAAAATTAAGTAATGTTACACCAGTGCAATCTCGTGTTGAAGAATATCAGCCAGAAGAAAAGTTTGATGGTGTATTAAGCCGTGCATTTGCTTCGTTAGAAGATATGCTGCATTGGTGCAAACATTTACCAAAACCAGGCGGTCAATTTTTTGCCTTAAAAGGGTTATTTCCTGAGGCCGAAATTAAAACACTTAATCCACAGTTTAAATTACAGATATCGCATAAATTAACTGTGCCTGAACTTGATGGTGAACGCCATCTTGTTGTTATGTCTCAAGAATAATTAATAGGGATCATCGTGGGAAAAATCATAGCAATTGCCAATCAAAAAGGTGGTGTAGGTAAAACTACAACATGTGTGAATCTAGCGGCGTCTATGTCTGCCACTAAACGTAAAGTCTTAGTGGTTGATCTTGATCCTCAAGGTAACGCTACTATGGGCAGTGGTGTAGATAAGTATTCCGTAGCCCATTCTGCTTATGATTTGCTGGTTGATGAAATGCCAGTCCGCGATGTTGTTATTACAGAGACGTCAGGTAAATATGATCTTATTGCTGCCAACCAAGATGTGACAGCTGCTGAGATCAAGTTGATGGGATTTTTTGCTCGTGAGTTAAGACTGAAAAATGCCTTGGCTGAAGTTAAAGATTATTATGATTATGTTTTTATTGATTGCCCACCGTCATTAAACCTACTGACTATCAATGCGATGTCTGCTGCCGATTCAGTAATAGTCCCCATGCAATGTGAATATTATGCGCTGGAAGGCCTTACTGCATTGATTGATACCATTGGTAAATTGGCTGATGTCGTCAATAAAAACCTTAAAGTGGAAGGTATTCTACGTACTATGTACGATCCGCGTAATCGTTTAGCTTCAGATGTGTCTGACCAGTTAAAACAGCATTTTGGTGATAAAGTTTACCGCACGGTTATTCCTCGTAATGTGCGTCTTGCTGAGGCGCCAAGTTTCGGCGCTCCAGCTATGTATTATGATAAATCATCAAATGGCGCTAAAGCTTATTTAGCGTTGGCGGGAGAGATCATTCGTCGCCAAGAATTAGAAAACACAGAACAAGCTACAGAGGAACAAGCATGAATGCCAAGAAAAGAGGTTTAGGCAAGGGATTAGATGCCTTGCTAAGTACCAGTGCTATTGCTCGTGGTAAAGAAGAACTGATTGATGAGATGAATTCTGTTGAAACACAGGTTGTCGTTGAAAAAAACGAATTACAACAATTGCCTATCGATTTTTTATACCCTGGTAAATATCAACCACGTAAAGATATGGCATCTGATGCGTTAGAAGAATTATCTGCGTCAATTAAGGTTCAAGGCATTATTCAGCCGATTGTTGTGCGCAACATCAGTGCTGAGCATTATGAAATTATTGCAGGTGAACGCCGCTGGCGTGCAGCGCAACTAGCTGGCTTTGATAAGGTGCCTTGCTTGGTTAAGCAAGTGGCTGATGATGCTGCTATTGCAATGGCGTTGATTGAGAATATTCAGCGTGAAGACTTAAATGCGATGGAAGAAGCGGTTGCTCTGCAGCGCTTACTGACTGAATTTGAACTAACTCATCAACAAGTGGGTGATGCCGTGGGGAAATCCCGCGTATCTGTATCTAACTTATTACGTCTAAATAGCTTGAATGAAGATGTTAAACGCTTACTTGAACATGGCGATATTGAAATGGGCCACGCCCGTGCATTACTTGCTATTGAAGGTGAATTACAATCTCAAGCGGCAATGAATATCGCGCAACGCGGGTTAACTGTTCGTGATACGGAAAAACTAGTAAAAAAACTAGCTGAGCCAAAGGCTGACGAAGCTGTTAAAAAAGCTGTAATAAAGGATCCTGATGTTACCCATTTAGAGTTGAAATTATCCGAGCGTTTTAAGACTAAAGTATTAATTCAACAGTCGACTGCCGGTAAGGGAAAGTTGACAATTGATTATGCTAGCTTAGATGAGTTGGATGAAATACTTGCAATTATTGATTGATATGTGAACTCTGTTTTGTGCCCCCTTCAAAAAGTCAGTAAAATTTAACTATTTCGGCTGGCTTTTTAGCATTTATCATTTTCCTTTGCCTGTAAATATCCTTCCCTTCATATGAATATCAAATGCTTATAGATAATTGTCGATATAGGCCGTTTTGTATTGAATTTGTTATTTCTTTTGGTTTTTTATGTTGAAAATAAGTAGATATGCCGGGTGTACCACTTTTTGGGTGGGTTTTATCGACTTAAAGCTCTTAGCTTTACCTTATTAGCCTGCAATGAGTTGCATTAGCATAACTTCAACGTATAATTTAGCCTGCTTTAAGAAGCGTTTTTATATATTCTGTTTTGAATGCTTCAAAAAGATTGTTTTAGGGGTTTATTGTGTCGAATAAATTAGCCAAGAATGCGTTCAATCGCGCAACAAAATTGATTGTATTTCAAGTGCTAATTGTAGTTGTTTGTGCGATTTTCTTTGCTCTTATAGATGATTTGCATGCAGGTTATTCTGCATTACTTGGTGGGGCTATTTATGTGCTGCCAAATTACGTTTTTACCCGCCTTGCTTTCCGTTATATGGGGGCTCGGCAGATACAGGACGTAGCAGCATCATTTGCAAGAGGTGAATTGTTAAAATTACTATTGACGATTGCGTCTTTTGTCGCAGTGTTGAGTTTACTTGAAGTGAAATTTTTATCACTTTACGTAACATTTTCACTGGCGATAGCATCGCAATTATTTGCTCCTTATTTTATGAACAAAAAACTGGGATGAAAAATGTCTGCAACAGGTGAAGCACTAACGTCTACCCAATATATCCAACATCACTTGACTAATTTGTCAGTGGGTGAAGGATTTTGGAGTTGGCACCTAGACACACTTTTCGTAACACTAGCATTAGGTATTCTATTTCTTGGAGTATTCTATAAAGTTGGTCAGAAAGCGACAACTGGCGTACCAGGCAAATTTCAATGTTTCATTGAGATGTGTATCGAGTTCGTTGACGGCACGGTGAAAGAATCTTTTCATGGCCGCAATGCGTTAATCGCACCTTTGTCACTCACTATCTTCGTGATGGTGATCCTGATGAACACTATGGATTTAGTTCCGGTAGATTTCATACCTGAAGCAGCAAAAGCAATTGGAATCGACTACATGAAAGTCGTACCAACAACAGACTTAAATACAACTTTCGCTATGTCGTTAAGTATTTTTGCGCTGATTATTGGTTTTAGCATCAAGGTTAAAGGTTTTGGTGGGTTCACTCGTGAATTAACTATGAATCCATTTAATCATTGGGTGTTTATTCCTTTTAACTTTGCACTGGAAATGGTTACTTTACTGGCTAAGCCTATCTCTTTAGCGCTTCGTTTGTTTGGTAATATGTACGCAGGTGAGTTGCTGTTTATTTTAATAGCGCTAATGCCTTGGTACGCCCAGTGGTTGTTAAGTGTGCCATGGGCGATCTTCCATATTTTGGTTATCGTTCTACAAGGGTTTATCTTCATGATGCTGTCTATGGTTTACCTAAGCAGTGCATGTGAAGATCATTAATTAGTAAAAATAATTTTAATTTAAAATTTTTATCTTATTGGAGAATAAAATGGAAACTGTATCAGCTACTCTTTTCGCTGTTGCTATCTTATTAGGTTTTGCTGCACTTGGTACAGCAATCGGCTTCGCTATACTAGGTGGTAAATTCCTAGAGTCTTCTGCTCGCCAACCAGAAATGGCACCAGCTCTACAAACTAAAATGTTCATCGTTGCTGGTCTTCTTGATGCGATCTCTATGATTGCAGTTGGTATCGCATTATTCCTATTGTTCGCGAACCCATTCATCGCTTAATCAGCTTTTGGTCCACTACTAACCAGGAGGTTCGTTGTGAATATCAACGCAACTCTTTTAGGACAAGCGATTTCGTTTACGCTTTTCGTACTATTTTGTATGAAATATGTATGGCCGCCACTTATGGCTGCTATCGAAGAGCGTCAAAAGAAAATCGAAGATGGCCTTGCAAGTGCGGATAAAGCTGCTAAAAGTTTGGAATTGGCAGGTGCGAAAGCAACTGACCAACTAAAAGAAGCGAAAGCGCAAGCAGCTGAAATCATTGATGCAGCAAATAAGCGTAAATCTCAAATTGTCGATGAAGCTAAAGATGAAGCTTTTGCAGAGCGAGCTAAAATTTTAGCTCAAGCTGAAGCCGAAGTTGAGGCTGAACGTAATCGTCTAAAAGAAGAATTACGCAAGCAAGTAGCTGGTTTGGCTATTGCTGGTGCTGAGAAAATTATCGAACGTTCTATCGATGCGGCTGCTAATAGCGACATCGTTGACAAAATCGTCGCTGAACTTTAAAACTTGGAGGGCTTATGTCTGATTTGACTACAATTGCTCGTCCATACGCTAAAGCAGCGTTTGATTTTGCTGTTAAGTCACAATCTGTTGAAAAATGGGCTGAAATGTTGTTCTTTACTGCATCAATTGCAGAAAATGATGATATTTCGGGTTTATTAAACGGTGCTGTGAGTGCTCAAGTAACTGCAGATCTTTTCATTAAGATCGCGGATGAGCAACTTAACGAGGAAGGCCAAAACTTTATTAAAGTTTTAGCTGAGAACGGTCGTTTAAGTGCACTTCCAAGCATTGTAACTTTATTTGCACAATACAAAGCGGAACATGAAAAAATTGTTGAAGCTGATGTTACTTCCGCTGCGCCATTAACGGCTGCTCAGGAAGCAAATATCGTGACTGGTTTAGAAAAGCGCTTAGCACGCAAAGTTAAGCTAAATTGCAACGTTGATGACAAATTAATCGGTGGTTTGGTTATTCAAACTGGTGATTTAGTTATTGATGGTTCTGTACGCGGTAAGTTAAACAAACTTGCTGACGCGCTACAATCGTAATTGGGGAATAGCATGCAACTGAATTCTACAGAAATCAGTGATCTGATCAAACAACGTATCGAGAAATTCGAAGTTGTTAGTGAAGCAAGAAATGAAGGTACGATCGTTTCTGTAAGCGATGGTATTATTCGAATTCACGGCCTTGCAGATTGTATGCAAGGTGAGATGATTGAATTACCTGGTAACCGTTATGGTATCGCACTTAACTTAGAGCGTGACTCTGTTGGTGCGGTTGTAATGGGTCCATACCAAGACCTAGCTGAAGGCCAAAAAGTTCGTTCAACTGGACGTATTTTTGAAGTGCCAGTAGGCCGTAATTTATTAGGTCGTGTAGTCAATACACTTGGTGAACCTATCGACGGTAAAGGTCCTATCGACAACGATGGATTCTCTCCTGTTGAAGTTATCGCTCCAGGTGTAATGGAACGTAAATCTGTTGACGAACCAGTTCAAATGGGTATTAAAGCGATTGACGCTATGATCCCAATTGGTCGTGGTCAACGTGAATTGATTATTGGTGACCGTCAAGTTGGTAAGAGTGCTATCGCTATCGATGCAATCATTAACCAAAAAGACTCTGGCATCAAATGCGTTTATGTAGCAATTGGCCAAAAAGCGTCAACTGTTGCTGGTGTTGTTCGTAAACTTGAAGAACACGGCGCAATGGAAAATACAATCATTGTAGTAGCAACAGCTTCTGAAGCTGCATCACTACAATACCTAGCACCATACTCTGGTTGTGCTATGGGTGAATATTTCCGTGATCGCGGTGAAGATGCGTTAATCGTATATGATGATCTGTCTAAGCAAGCTGTCGCTTACCGTCAAATCTCATTACTATTACGCCGTCCACCGGGCCGTGAAGCATATCCTGGTGATATCTTCTATCTACACTCACGTCTACTAGAGCGTGCTGCTCGTGTAAACGCTGATTATGTAGAAAAGTTCACTAACGGTGAAGTGAAAGGCAAGACTGGTTCTTTAACTGCTCTACCTATCATTGAAACGCAAGGTGGTGACGTTTCTGCATTCGTACCAACTAACGTAATTTCGATTACGGATGGTCAGATCTTCTTAACAACTGAACTATTTAACTCAGGCACACGTCCTGCTGTTGATCCAGGTATCTCGGTATCTCGTGTTGGTGGTTCAGCACAAACTAAGATCATTAAGAAACTGTCTGGTGGTATCCGTACAGCACTAGCTCAATACCGCGAACTAGCGGCATTTGCTCAATTCTCTTCTGACCTTGATGATGCAACGCGTAAGCAGCTTGATCACGGTGCAAAAGTAACTGAATTGATGAAGCAAGGCCAATATGCGCCGATGAGCGTGGCAGAGCAAGCATTGTCTCTTTATGCAGCTGAAACTGGCGCATTAGAAGACGTTGAAGTAAACAAAATTGTTGACTTCGAAGCATCATTACAAGCTTATGCTCGTGCTGAACATGCTGATTTACTTGCTTCTATTAATGAAACAGGTGCGTACGACAAAGACATTCAAGCTAAGCTAACAAGCCTACTTGAAAGCTTTAAGTCTACACAAACCTGGTAAGAGCCGTGGCAGCAAGTCTGCCACTGCTAGCTTAATAGGAGAAGCAAATGGCCGGTGCTAAAGAAATTAGAAATAAGATCGGGAGTATTACAAATACTCAAAAGATCACTAGCGCAATGGAAATGGTTGCAGCGAGTAAAATGCGCAAAGCGCAGGACCTCATGTCTGCTAGTCGTCCATACGCTGAAACAATGCGCAGAGTGATCGGTCATCTCGCGGAAGGTTCTTTAGAATACAAACATTCGTATTTAGAAGAACGTGACGTGAAGCGTGTTGGTTATATTGTGATCTCTACTGACCGTGGTCTGTGTGGCGGTTTGAACATTAACCTATTCAAGAAGACGATTGCTGACATGTCAGCATGGTCTGAAAAAGGTGTTGAAGTTGATTTGGGTCTTATTGGCACAAAAGCAACAACATTTTTTGGTTCAATAGGCGGTAACGTGGTTGCTCAAGTAGCTAACCTTGGTGAATCGCCTTCTTTGGATGACTTGATTGGTTCTGTTCGAGTTATGCTTGAAGCATATGATAACGGTGAGCTGGATCGCTTGTTCGTGGTATATAACAAATTTGTAAATACCATGACGCAAGAACCAACTATCGATCAACTATTGCCGTTGCCTGCAGCGGAAGATGAAACACTACCAAAGCACGGTTGGGATTACCTTTACGAAGGTGAACCAGCTGAACTATTAACACAGTTATTAGTTCGCTTTATTGAATCTCAGGTTTATCAAGGTGTTGTTGAGAATGCAGCGTCAGAGCAAGCAGCTCGTATGCTTGCAATGAAGAATGCAACCGATAACGCGGGTGATTTGATTGATGAGTTACAGTTAGTCTTTAACAAAGCTCGTCAAACTGCAATTACTCAAGAACTGTCTGAGATTTGTGCTGGTGCTTCAGCGGTTTAGGCAAACATTGTAAAGTTTAGAGGATTTAAAATGAGTACTGGTATTATTGTCCAGATCATCGGTGCTGTTGTGGACGTTGAGTTCCCACAACAATCCGTACCTCAAGTGTACGATGCACTGACATTCGACGACGAAACCCTTTCTGAATTGGTGCTGGAAGTTCAGCAACAAATCGGTGGTGGTGTTGTTCGTTGTATCGTTATGGGTTCAAGTGACGGTTTACGTCGTGGACTTAAAGTATCTAATACAGGAAACGCTATTAGTGTTCCTGTAGGTGATGAATGTCTTGGCCGAATCATGAACGTACTTGGTACGCCGATTGATGGTAAAGGCGCGATCCCTACTGACGTACGCTACGAAATTCACCGCGCTGCGCCTTCGTATGAAGACCAAGCACTTTCTAGTGAGCTACTAGAAACGGGTGTTAAAGTTATCGATCTAATTTGTCCATTCGCTAAGGGTGGTAAAATTGGTCTCTTCGGTGGTGCTGGTGTTGGTAAAACAGTAAACATGATGGAGCTTATCAATAACATTGCTAAAGCTCACTCTGGTTTATCTGTATTTGCTGGTGTTGGTGAACGTACCCGTGAAGGTAACGATTTCTACTACGAGATGGAAGAAGCCGGCGTACTTGATAAAGTAGCAATGGTTTATGGCCAAATGAACGAGCCACCAGGAAACCGTTTACGTGTTGCCCTAACTGGTTTGACAATGGCTGAACGCTTCCGTGACGAAGGTAAAGATGTACTACTATTCATCGATAACATCTATCGTTACACACTAGCGGGAACAGAAGTATCTGCACTGCTAGGTCGTATGCCATCAGCGGTTGGTTACCAACCAACACTTGCTGAAGAAATGGGTGTACTGCAAGAGCGTATTACGTCTACTAAGTCTGGTTCAATTACATCTATCCAAGCGGTATACGTACCTGCGGATGATTTAACGGATCCGTCACCAGCGACAACGTTTGCTCATTTAGATGCAACAGTTGTACTGAACCGTAATATTGCTGCTATGGGTATGTACCCTGCGATTGACCCACTAGATTCAACTTCTCGTCAGTTAGATCCATTGGTTGTTGGTCAAGCTCACTATGACATCGCTCGAGGTGTTCAAGGTGTTCTTCAACGTTACACTGAGTTAAAAGATATCATTGCGATTCTTGGTATGGATGAATTATCTGAAGAAGATAAGCAAATCGTATCACGTGCTCGTAAGATCCAACGTTTCTTAACTCAACCGTACCATGTTGCAGAAGTATTTACTGGTGACCCTGGCGTACTTGTATCTCTTAAAGAAACACTACGTGGCTTTAAAGGTCTACTAGACGGCGATTATGATGCGCTCCCTGAGCAAGCATTCATGTATTGTGGTTCTATCGACGATGCGGTTGAAGCAGCGAAGAAAATGTAATTAAGCGAGGGCACTATGGCTATGACGTTTGATTTGAATGTAGTAAGCGCAGAAGGGACTTTGTTCTCTGGTCGTGCTGAAAGTGTTCAAATTACCGGTACTGGTGGTGAGTTAGGCATTTTAGCCGGTCACACTCCACTACTTACTGGTATAGTACCTGGCATGGTGCGTTTGGTTAAACAACACGGTAAAGAAGAAGTTATCTTCGTTTCTGGTGGTACTTGTGAAGTACAATCAGGTTCGGTTACTGTGTTAGCTGATACTGCGATTCGTGCAGAAGATCTAGACTTAGCCAAGGCGCAAGAAGCCAAAAAACAAGCTGAAGAAATGTTAACGAATGCTGGATCTAATAACGATGTAGATTACGTTAAAGTTTCAGCTCAGCTGGCTGATGCCATTGCTCAACTTCGCGTGTTAAAACTGGTGAAAAAATTCGGTTAATTTGAATTTCATCGACACGTTACAGTTGTAAAAGCGACCATAAGGTCGCTTTTTTTTTGCTTTTTTATCGTAATTAATATTGTTAAGCTATTCTTTTGTTTATAATTCTCTCACTGTTAATAGCATCAATTATTAATGCACCCGATAACAAATAATCAATAAGAGCCAAATATGTCTATTAGTGTTGTGATCCTTGCCGCGGGCAAAGGTACGCGTATGCGTTCAGATTTACCAAAAGTACTTCATCCTATTGCCAAGAAGCCTATGGTGCAGCATGTTATTGACACTGTTAAATCATTAGCTGTTGATAATATCCACCTTGTCTATGGCCATGGTGCTGATTTACTTAAAGCAAAAATTACTGACGACAAATTGAATTGGATTTTACAGGCTGAACAACTTGGTACTGGCCACGCAGTTCAACAAGCGGCAGGTCAGTTTAACGCTAATGAGCAAGTTTTAGTGGTATATGGTGATGTGCCTTTAATTAGTGCTACTACCCTAACCCGTCTTTGCGAAGCTCAGCCTGACGGTGGCATTGGTTTGTTAACAGTAAATCTTGATAATCCGATGGGCTATGGACGTATTATTCGTGAAGATAATACAGTTGTGGGTATCATCGAACAAAAAGACGCAACAGTTGAGCAGCTTAAAATTAGCGAAGTAAACTCTGGTATTTTGGTTGCTAATGGTAAAGATTTTCAAGATTGGTTAGCTCAGTTAAATAGCAATAATGCGCAAGGCGAGTTTTATTTAACAGATGTTATTGCTCTTGCCCATCAAGCTGGCCGAGAGATTAAAGCGGTACACCCGAGCAATAATATCGAAGTTGATGGTGTAAATAATCGCATGCAGCTTGCAGCATTAGAGCGTGCATTTCAATTACAACAAGCGAATGCATTAATGGAACAGGGTGTGACCATGCTTGATCCAACTCGCTTTGATCTACGAGGACGTATTACAGTCGGTAATGATGTTACTTTTGATATAAATGTCATCATTGAAGGTGACGTTAAAATTGGTAACGGAGTTACGATTGGTGCTAATTGCATATTGAAAGATTGCGTTATTGGCAACAACTCAGAAATTAAACCTAATTCTATTATTGAGTCCTCGGTTATTGGTAAAAAATGCAGCGCAGGTCCGTTTGCCCGATTACGCCCTAATACTGTTCTACACGATGATGCCCAAGTTGGTAATTTTGTAGAATTAAAGAAAACAACATTAGGTAAAGGTTCAAAAGCAGGGCATTTAGCTTATTTAGGTGATACGACCATCGGTGAAAAGGTAAATATAGGTGCTGGTACTATTACTTGTAACTATGATGGTGTGAATAAATTTCAAACTGTGATTGAAGATGGTGCTTTTATAGGTTCTGATAGCCAGTTAGTCGCTCCTGTTAATATAGGTAAAAATGCGACTGTCGGAGCGGGCTCTACAATTACCAAAGATGTAGCAGAAGACGAGCTAGTTATTACGCGTGTTAAGCAGCGTCATTTAAAAAATTGGCCAAAACCAACCAAGCAATAATTCATACATAGTAAAGACAGAGGAAAGGCGCAATCTGCATTAGATTACGCCTTTTTATTTATTATGTAGCTGCTTTATACTGGTGTAGGTATAGGGTCGCGCTTGTGTGTTGTTTTTAAGTAAGTTGAGATAATCCTATCTTCAGCTTCTTTGCTTATATCGCGCCCTTCTAAAAAGTCATCAATCTGATCATAAGTAACTCCTAATGCGATCTCATCTTCAAGCTGTGGGCGGTCTTCTTCAAGATCTGCAGTTGGAACTTTTTGGTAAACTAACTTTGGTGCACCAAGGTGTTTTGCTAATGCGCGCACTTGACGTTTATTTAAGCCAAATAGAGGTGCTAAATCACAAGCGCCGTCACCGTGCTTAGTATAGAAACCTGAAATATTTTCAGCGCTGTGGTCAGTGCCAGGTACAAGCCCTTGGTATAATCCTGCTAATTCATATTGCGCAATCATACGCATGCGAGCTTTTACATTACCTTTATTAAAGTCAGTGCTAAATTCATTAGCGATTGGTAGTCCAGCAGCTTCTGCTGCTGCAAGTACTTCATTGTGAATAGCGTCGGTGCCAGATTGAATATTAACGACAACAGATGTTTTTGGTTGGATAAAATTTAAAGCTAACTGAGCATCATCTTCGTCAGCCTGAATCGAATAAGGTAACCTTACAGCAATAAAATTGTAATCATTAGAATCAGTGCTAAGATTAAGTTCTTCGGTAGCAAGCTGACAAAGACGTCCACAAGTAGAAGAGTCGACGCCACCACTGATACCAAGAATTAGATTTTTAAGTCCAGACTTAGTTAATTGGTGTTTGATGAAATCGATGCGATGGCGAATTTCAGTTTCAATATTGATATTTGGATTCACTTTCATTTCAGCAATGATTTGGCTTTTAAGTGCAGTCATTAAATTTCTCCTTGTATATAGAACTATTGTATCTAGATTAAACTGCATTGCTAGTTTGAGATGAATAAGTCATTTAATTGAAATTAGCTTGAACAGTGTGCATTGTGAGCGTTTTGCAGTATAACAATCAAAAAGATCAAGTTTTGCACTGTGTGTTTCAAGGTGAGAGGTATTTTCAAATAAGCCTTGCCAATGTGATCTAAATCTCTATAATGCGACCTCACTGACACGGCAACAGCCGCTCAGTAAGGCAATTAGAAAGCACTTAGATGATTCATCGGTTACTTTTTAAACGTCTTTAAATCGAGTTGAAATACTACTTGATTTTAAAACTGGTTTGCGTATTATACGCAGCCTGAACGCAGCGCAAGTCGCTAAGTT
>Ga0209396_1000448_pt1 | contig 49354 bp, 41 predicted proteins | sample GOMGulsemesocosm_6_FD_184638 | JGI IMG/M metagenome (GOLD analysis project Ga0209396, IMG submission 184638) | Methane-oxidizing microbial communities from mesocosms in the Gulf of Mexico - GOM8C Gulf of Mexico (SPAdes) (version 2) | ecosystem: Environmental > Aquatic > Marine > Cold seeps...
ATTTATGCGGGATAAAGGCCCTGATGATGCAGTACCAAGAGCAGCAGAGCCATCTTCAATCGGGTCGTAGCCACCTGGGGTGAATAATACTAACTTTGGAGATCCTGCATAATTAACCAGAGCGGGCTCCAATCGACCCCATGTTTGCCCTAAATTGTCATAGTCAGTACTAACGCTTGGTTTATTTATCGCTCCAGCTGGATAGTCACCATGTTTTTGCCAAAGCATCTTAGGAGCCGATAAATCTGTAACATCTAAGGCAAAAAGCGATTGTCCACCCCGACGTAATGCTACATACAAATAGACCTTTTCATTGCCATTCACTTTGCCATCTTTGTTTATGTCATTATGGTAATGAGTAATTGGGCCATCAACACCATAGATCTTTTTAGCGTTAATTCCACCACCGGTATAATATTGATTCAAGTTCGCTAGCAATTCTTTCGGTATAAAAGCAAAGTGCTCGCTAGGAATGTTTTTATCAATATCAAAAGCATGTAGAAAACCGCTGTTAGTTCCAACAAATAATGCTCTATGAGTATTTTTGCTACTATCTTCATAGGTAATGATGGTGGGCTCACTATGTAGAGGGTCTTCAATAGATGCTTTATCACTATCTACCGCCCAATCAATAAGCCCTTGATGGTATGTTGCATCTTTATTACTGATATCTAATTCACTTTTTGTCGCAGTCGTTATATCTAAAGGGCGAAGTGAGGCTCCTATCGCGGTTGGATCGATAGGTGAAGTATAGATATTACGACTTGGCGGTAGGCGATTAGCAATCCCGCCATTAGTGACCTCTCTGCCATCAGGCTCATCAGTTGGCGTCCAGATACTTCGCGCAGTTGAATTAAAATATCCTGTATTTTGATCAATGGCTGCATTGTCATCAGCATCAAGAATTGTAAAATCGGTAGCTGTGTGTGCCATCCGGTATCGTTTTAAATTACCTTTCCAACTTAGATTTCCACTTGGCTTAAAAACGGAATAATATAACTCGTCAGATAATTCAAAGCGATTGAAAGCATTAACGGAAACTGCAGGCGCGGTGAAACTACTGGAGCTGCCGACAATGGAATCAAATATTTTTCGAAAAGCATTACGAATTGAGGCTTCATCCCTTGCTGGTTCAAAAATACCCTGACCATATTTTTGTGATACGTTTCTTAGATAATCATTAGCAGCCGTATCCTCAGTGAAGCCAAAGATGGAGTGCGTTTTAATTGTTTGTGTCCCTGCTAAAGAATCACTCTGATCAGCATTAGAAAGATAATAAGCTAGCTCTTCAGCGCAGCCGCCGTCTCCAGAACAGGTTTTGCTCAATCCATTAGGGAAATTTTCTTGGTTAGCAATTAATGCTTGAATATTTGAATTAGCGTCAACATCTTCAGTCGGGGCGCCATCGCTGAAAATAATGATATGATTATCTTGGCAAGATTGAGTAATAGGGCTTTTATAATCCCCCGTCGGGCTATTAGCTTCGCGAGCCGCAGGAATACTTGGATAATTATGATATGTTCCTCCAATGCCTAAGAAGCTATCTCTTGTAGCAAAAACTTTAGATCTGTCGCCATATTTTGGTGTTTCACCACGCATGTAAAGAGCCGCTTCATAATATGCTTCACTTAAAGGAGTCATTCCCCAAGCATCCCAGCTCTTAATCGTATTTTCAAAGCGTAAAGCATTGGTGTCTGAAGGCACCATGTCGATTGCGACCATGCCTCCTTGTGGTGGATCATATATGATAGGGTTTCTAAAAAAATCACCGCCAAAATTAAGAGAAATATCTCCTAATAATCGGCCGTCGAAGCGAGTTAAGCCAACATTAATGCCTGGGTATTGTGCAACAACATCGGATAATATTTGCCCCATGAAATATAAGCGGGGAATTTTAGTAACCCCGTTCTTTGTCGCAAAATCCCAATTTAGGTAGTTACCTGTATAGACAGTTTCTGTAGCAGCCAGAGCAATATTTCGAGCTATTCCCCACCATCCTCGGCCAGCAAAAGCTGGGCTACCTGGTCTAAAAATATGAGCGGGTAGTAAATTAGGGACTCTTTTGGAATAGTCATTGGTATATGGTTGACCATTTTCGTCGTGACTCATATAGGGGCGACCATCATTGGCAGTAAGACCATGCTGAATATCAAAGTCGAGTTTGCAATCTACATAACGAGCGGGGTCATCAGAAGTTTTAAGAGTCCTCCAGACGCCATGAAATGGTTTCCAACCACCAATAAGATACCAAACCTCGAAGTCAATACTAGGATCCCATTGCATGAATTTGGAAGAAGCAAAGCCTTTAGTGACAAAAAGCTCATTTCGCTTAGACTCGCATTTAAAAGAATCAGGGTGAATGGAGTTTCTTAAAACTGCATCTCTAATAGCCTTAATATCAAATGCATCACTGCCACTTTCTGGAAGTTCATAAAAATATAAACGATCATTTCGAAAGGGACCAGGATATATTGTTTCAGAATCGTAAAAAGTGCCTGCCATATTAATCGTTTCATTCATACTGCCAGAAGTATCCAGGAGCATCATAACGTTAGGTCGAACACCTGTATTTCCACCTTGATAGATTTCAATATCATCAGCAAACAGAGATGTGACTTGAGTAACGAACAGTAGGGATGAGATTATAATTGTTATTATTTTTTTCATGTTATAGCTCCAGATAATCCCACTTAATAGTGAAAACTTCTTTGGTCTTTATATTCACTGATATGTAAACGATGAAGTTTTTAGAGGGTGGATTGTACGAATCTTGCTTTACTTGCTGTTTAAAATTGAGGTAGTTAATAGGAGATACTTTTTTAAAAAAATCTGTATGTGGATTTATGTCATAGGTTTCCCATGAACAAGTCTTACAGGGGCGAAAGTTTAGCTTAGCTTCTTTTTTATAAACGCTTTGACTAAAATCAATTCGGATTTGCTCAGGGGGCAGTTTGTAATCGCGATTTATAACTTCATAAGCAGTCGCTGATAGCGAAGTAGAAAAGATAAAAATAAAAAAGATTCTTTTGATTAGTAACATTGTATCGCTCCTGCTTATTTAGGTGTGGAGTTGAAGCCAAAGGCTTGAGTTGATTGGATACCATTTGGGAGCCTAGAGTTGGCAACCAGTTCAAAACGTGGAATATCGTTTAAATTCTTTCCACGAGAAAACTGGCTTCTAATCCCTGTCGTTAAATACTCTTCTTTTATACTTCGGCTGGGCTCATGCGAAATTGTCACTGAGTTTGTTATGAGGGGATTACTACTGTGAGTAGAATAAAGGATTTCGTTAGATGCGCTATTTCCTTCTTTATGGGAATAATAAGCCCTTTGTGCGTTAACTAAAAATTCCCTTTTAGTTTCGTACTCCATCGCCTGTAAGGCATTTAGCGCCGATTCTGCAATATTGGTAGATTGATTAAAAGCCATTTCATGATGCTGGAGGTTAGCAACGATTTTCGTTTGCAGGCCAGAACGTTGCATGTTCATCATTGCAATTAATGTGATAGCGGTTAGCAATACTAGACTGATAGCCAGCACTGATCCGGATTGACGTGATCTCATCCTATTTCCTTGAACTTGTGGTGTGAATGTAAATGGCTAGATCTATGCCTAGTCCATTTTTTTGAATCTTTATTTTTTATTTTTTTAGTATTTAATTTTTCTCATTGTCAGTTTTTATATAATTAGAGTAATTTTATAACTGATAATTACTAATCACAAAGCTTGTGGTGAAAACCTGTCGACTGATTGCATCTGTCATTAAGTAAGGTTCTGCATCTAATAAAACGTAACGTCTTAAAGCACTGCTGTTAGTCACATCAGTGATTGAGCGCGTTAAAATTGAGACTTTAATCGAATAAACACGATCCCAGTCGGTAACTCCACCGGCACCGGCAGCTGCGGCGCTTACGTATTTCCCAACGTTGCGTTCTCCGGAGTTAGGCAAGGCAGCAACACCTTCACCATAAAGTAAGTGCATGCTTTCAACCCCATTGGCGATGGCTTGAACGGGATTTGAGTCAGTTATCACAGTGCCATCGAATGTATGGCCTTGGCACATGAGGCTGTTCATGCCGTTGCCGTCAGGAGCGACCCAAAATACATTAAGTATGATATCGTCTTCTGAGTAACCACCGACTCCTGTGCAATCACGAATTAAATCTGCTCCGCCAGCAGGAAGAGGAGGGATCCAGGCAACGGCTAAGCGATCGCCATGGGTGCCTGCCGTATAAATAGTCGTTTGATCATCTTGGAAGTTAGGATCTTCGGGAGCGCCATTATTGGTGCAGGCGACTTCCCCTGGCGCTGCTCCGCCGTCGCCAAGAACGCTGATAAGTCCGGCAAAGGCAGGATTGGAACAATTAATAAAAGTTTGGGTGATACGGCTATCATTAGTAATCGAATCCAGCCCTGATTGACGCACCTGGTTGGCCAAATAAGACATAACAAAGCGGCCCGTTTCTTGTGATTGTGACATGCCATCAGTTGTCACGGAGCTGCGGTTTGAGCTAATTAATACCTGAGCAATGGCATAAGTAATCATCAAACTCAAAACGAGCGTGATCATCAATTCAACGAGGGTAAAGCCTCGAGCTAAAGCAGGGCGATGACCTAAGGTTCTATTTTTTAAAGCCTTCATGGGGTAATTACATCCGTAAGGGTTAACAATCCACTATTGGCGGTTCTAGCAGCACCTGTCGTCGCTTCAGTATCCGTTTTCGCTCGCCACTGGAGTGTCACGTTGAGAGGGTCGCTATTGCCACAACCTGGGGTAGCACACGCAATGGTCAACTGAGCTTGGGGTAAATAGCTAACTGAATTACCCTGAAAGCCTGCAACCTTTGGCGAGCCGCAAGCGACTTCATATAAATCCCAAGTGGCTTGCTGGACCCCGGTACAGTCTGCTGCCTGAACAGCCACTACTCCGGTATGATAACGAGAGCAGGCTGTTGGTATTATTGGCGCGGTACAGACTGGAGGTCTAGTTTGACCTGTGACTAGGTCAACGAGAAAGGTCGGGGGGGTAACGTAGCTAAGGGAGCTAACTTCGTTTGCATGAATACGACTAACGATATCATTAAATAACCAAACAGCTTGGCTGCGGTTACCGGAGTCTGTTGTTGCGCGTACAGCCTGCATTTGTAAAGAAACCAAGCCCATTAAGCCAATGCTGGTAATGGTGATAGTGACTAATACTTCGATTAAGCTCAGGCCTTTTAACTTACTAAGGTTGCGGTTGTTTTTCATAGTGACTCCTTAGTTATAAGTCGGTGAAAGCTTGTGGGCAATCAATATTATTGCCAATGACTTGGCCAATTTGGTTGATTTGAATAACCCGCGCATTTTCACCAGCACAGCCAAAGGTCGCGATTGTAAGGGCTCCGGAGCGTATTGCTGTCCCGCTCGGATTAAATCCAATGGGATTAAGGCGATCTAATACACCGGCAGGCGCACCACCAATATGGTCACCTGGCCCTGAACTGATATGGGCACCTGGTCCAAAGCTAGAGTGGTTTCGAAGAATTAATTCGCCCGCATCAAATGTATCGTCGTTATCAGTATCTACAAAAATGATCCATCCTAAGCCCCAATTTACACCGCTGGCGTTTGGCACAAATAGGCTTGCGACAGAGTCTGCTGCGTCTGCCGCTGCAGGGTCGCTGCCTAAAGGAAGCATTTTGACAATGACTTCATTACTAATAGCATGGTTTCGCGCATACATAATATCAATTAGGAGTGTGCTACTAAGACTATTGGATGATGAATTGGATATGTAGGCTCTCATTCCTGGAGCGGCTACGGCTAATAGAATTCCTACTATTGCCATAACTATCATTAATTCAACAAGGGTAAATCCATTATATTTTTTCATAAATACAGTTTCTTCAATCTAAATGCTATGTACTAACTTTGTTGGATAAGCGGTTTGTTAATTGGTACGAACGGTCTAACTTACCATTAACACAATTAAAAGCACTGGCCCTAGAGACGCAAAAAGCCAAATATATAGTATTTGGCCTTGTGCTGTGCTGAAAATAATTAACTTTAGTTTAAGGGAGGTTATTGGATGGTCCAATAATCCTTATGCACTAGATCGCAGCTGCTCTTGGAACTTCCTAGGTTGAGTGTTCCGCTGAGAATTACCGACCCTTTTTTATCGCAGGGGTCTATTTTGCATTCGTCTGCCTCTGGGTTTTCGATGCAAAAGCATTTTTCATGGCCTTGGTTCTCGGCACAGAAATCTAAATCACCGGTATTGGTGGTGCGAATTTCTATCACTTCCGCTGGAATCCCTACAGATGAAATACCTTCATTATTGATAATTGGGCCGGTTGGAACTGTGTCGGGGTCGTTATCGCCTTTAAGATCAATGATGTAAGCGCGGGAGCTACCAATATCTGCTGTACAGGAGCCAGGATTTGCTTGGCTGGTCGTTGGGGAAAACGTCGTGAAATAGACATCACCATTTGCAGTTAAAGACTTTGATAGCGCTTTTTCTCCACTTGCTAAGGCAAGTTTCCAGCCATTTTTCTTTTGTAGAGCGGTTGAAGTACTTTCTAAATTAGCTAAGTCTCTCGGCGTTAATGTATTGTAGGTTGTTGGCTGTGTAGTCACGTTATAGTCTTTCACTATGTAGAAGCTATCCTGACTGCCGCTTTCTAAAGGATGGGCACGGAAGCCACTGCCGATGGATAAGGCAAGGTAACCAGAGCCTTTTTCTTCTGCGAAATAGGCGATGCTGGGCGCATAATAAAAGCGCTGATAAGAGCTGCCTGAATCACCGTTGGCATCAAAAATTAGACCGCCTTTGGCAAAGTCATTTGCGCCAGAATTTTCTTTATCGATGTCAAAACGCCAAATCCGTCCGCCTATATCATTGGCGAAAAAATAATCCGTTACGCTGTCACCATCAAAATCGACAGGTGTTATATCGGCGGTGATGCTGCTTGTCATTTTCGTCAGACGTAAATTACTGCTATCTGGGCTTGCATCCCATAATAAACTTCCTGTTTCGGCATCAACCATATAAATCGCTTTCCCTAGGCTATTGGTGGCACGGGCTGAACGGTTATCTTCGTCAGCATCGTAACCTGCGCCAAAAATTAGTACGACTTCATCAGTACCATTAAAAGGAACTTTGGCGAGGGTCATATTGGACCAGGTTTGACCGAGGTGTTGAAAGTCGGTTGTACCACCATCAATTTGCCAAGCAAACTTAGGGTCATCAGGGTTGGTAATATCGAGAGCATAATAATGGGAACCTCCACGGCGTAAGCCGAAGAATAAAAACATCTTCTCTCCATCGGCAATATCCACCTGGCCATTCTTATTAAAATCAGTATGCCAATAATTAATCGGCCCATCGATTCCGTATGTTTTAGTCGTTACATCTTCGCCGTTCACATAGTTAGGGATATTTTTAAGTAACTCTTTTGGGATGAATGAGAAGTAATCTTTAAAGTTTTCTTTATCCGCTTTGAAAGCGTGCAAGTAACCACTATTAGTGCCAACAAAAACGACGCCATCTTGCACAACATTACCGTTGGTATCTGCCGGGCGATTGTAGGTTACAACTAAAGGGCGGCTGTGCAGTGGATCCTCCATTTGCGCACGGACTCCCGTGCTGGTATCGACTCGGTTGCCCCAATCGACCATGGCTTGGTGTACCGAATCGGAGACGCTTTCAGCTAAGCCGAGTCTACTCTTTGTGGCCGTAGTTTTATCTAGAGTATCACTTAGGCTAACAGGCACGCTTGGCTTGGTATTTCCTAAGTAGGTGAATATTTTCGCTGTGTTAGGGTCCGTAGAGGCTGAATTTAACCGACTCGCTGCGCCCCCTGCTAAGACACTCGCACCATCATTAATCGCAAGGTCTGTCCAGTAGCTACGAGATTCTGAGGTGAAGACACCATCAATAATCGCGTTGTTGCCTTTTGAATCTAATACTTTGCCATCTCCACTTAAACGATAAGATTTTAAATTTCCAGTCCAGTTATCACCGGATGCGGGAACAAACATGGCGTAATACAGTTGGTCTAAATGCTCTAAACTGTTGAAGGAGTTGGCGGCTACGGCTGGAGCAACGAAGGTAGAAGGAGTAGAAGAGGTACTTCCTAGTTCATTAACTAAGGCTTCAGCGATACTGGCACCGTCGCTTGCAAGGTGAAACTCTCCCTTGCCAGCAGCTGCAATGGACTTCATGTAGTCAATGGCATTAGCACCGCCGCTATCATTTTCATCAAAGAAACCACCAATAACCGAGGTTCTAACAGTCTGTACCCCAGAAAGGACTAGGTTCTGATCGTAATGGCTTAAATAGTAAGCAAGCTCGTTCGCGCAGCCACCATCACCATAACAACTCTTATTGAATTTTTTCTGAATGCAGCGATCTTTGATAGTTTGCTTTTCTTGTCGCTCTTCTGTGCTACCGGTAATAGGGTCGTTATATCCGGCGCATTCTTCATAGAAGTCTTCAACGTTAGGGAAGTCCACATTGCTGATCAAGCTTTTTATTACAGTATTAGCGCCAGTATCATTAGACGGTACGCCATCGGTGAATAAAATCAGAGAGCTTTTTTCTTGGCAGGCACTATTAATCGGTGAAAGGTACTTACTGCCATATTTAGAGGAGCTGACGCTTGGAGTATTATTTTCTTCGGTTGTGTAGCGGTTAGCGTACCAATTTATAAATCCATCGTCTTGGCGAATGATGGTCCGCCCAGGCTTCAGTTCCTGAGATTTGGTGTTATTACCGTATGAAGGAGATTCTCCACGGTAATATTTTGCAGCCTCGTAATAGGTTTCACTTAATGGAGTGCCGCCCCAAGCTAAATAATTATTAACTTTATTCTTAAATGAAGTACGGACATTTTCAATGTCATCAACGGCGATATCGACAAACCCTCCCGCGCTTTTTGAGTCAAAACGCATTAATCCTAGGCGAATCCCTCCTGTTGATTCAACGGCTGCTATTGCGGCCTCTGTCGCAATCTGCATGCGTGGCTTAGTGCTACTTTCGGTGCTATCTGCTAGTCCAAATTTATAATTTAGGAAGTTACCGCTGTAAAGGAATGTAAAATTGAAATTCCATTTATCGGAATATCTGTTATGAATGTTAGTACTAGTATTGTATTGTCCATCATCATTATTTCCGCGGGTATTTGTATGAAAATCACCGTCAGAAATGCCATGTATGCCTTCATCTTCTTTGCATTCAATGAGTTCACTGGTATTACTTGAACCTGAGGGGATACCATCTTGAGAATTTCGTGGATACCAGTTCTTTGTTGAAGTATTCCAGCGTTTGAATCTTTCGTTATAAAACCCATTGTTTTCTAAGTGTGTCAGCGCATTTTTGCATACGAGTGCGTCACGGTTAAAAAACTGTTGTTTGAGCGTATTGATACTTGAACTGTTGAAATTAGTTATGTTAGAAATACTATCTTTTGAATAGTAGAATCTACCGCTTTGGAAGGCGTGGTAAGTGCTGTAAGTCGTATTGGGGTTGTAGCTTGGTACATCATCTTCATACCAGCCCATACTGCCCGAAGTATCCATTACAAAAACAGCATTATTACGAATACCTATCGATTGACCACGATATATTTCGATATCCTCAGCCCAGCTAAGTTGGCTCAAGCTAGAAATTAGCAATAAAGTAATCGTAAATAATTTAATAAAAAAATACATTAAGGCTTTCCTCAAAATTCTGCCACTGGATTCCAACGAATATAGGATACGCTGGAGTCTTCATTATTATATTGTATGCGGACAGCTTTTGAAGGCTGAGTTAGTCGAGTACGCAGTAAGTTCTCAGTAGGCTGATTGCTACCGTTTAGAATAAAAACAGTATTGTCATCGAGCGATAATTCATAACGGGTGCAAGTATCACAAATTTTCACTTGTATCAGTCCAAATTTTTCTTCAACGGAAAAATTTTTGATAATTGTGACTTTATTTGAATTAACCGTGAGGTTCCGCGTAAGAACCTCAGAGTAGCTTGAAGGAATAAATGTCAGTAATAGAATAAGGTAAAAAAGTTTCATCATGATCCTTTATAGAGAATTCTTAGTGTTGTTTAGAGTGTCGACAGTAACGCCGGTAAGCTGGTTGGCTAATAAATTGGGTCGCCCACCATTTGTGCTGGAAGATATCTGAAGTTTCGTCGCAATGCCTAAGTTTATTTCAGTCCCTTCAGACAAGGCTAGTCCGCCTAATACAGGAGGGATGATCAGCATTTGACTGTTTGGTACTACTGAGTTAGATCCACCACTATTAAAGCCACTATTATCGCTTAGGGTCATTGGGCGATATGTCTTTGTATTAGTAGCGAGATCGAGAGCATATGCACTCTGAGCGTTAGATATAATTTCGCCTTTTGAGTCGTCTCTCTGTAACTGTCCCCACCAATATTCTTGTTCGTTAAGGGTGGTTTGAAATAAAATTTCATGGTGCTGAAGATTGGAAACGATCTTAGTTTGCAAACCAGAACGTTGCATCGAAGAGAGAGAAATGAGGGTGATAGCCGTGAGTAATACTAGGCTAACGGCAAGAGCCGATCCTTTTTGTTTGTATTCCATGCCTTCCATTGCCTTACCGGAGGATAAATATAAATTCTTGCCGATTGTTACATACCTATCGTTCTAATCTCCACTAATGCTGGATAAGTGGTCCATTAATAAGAGTGAATGGTTATTACGAAAGAAGGCCTAGTAATAAGGCCTTTTTATTTATGTTAAATACGTAAAAAGGGTTAACCATTTACTCGCTTTTTACGCACTCGATTGGGTTAATTGATAATCCAATAACTTTTTGTTAATTGGTCGCAGCGAGTGATATTGGTATTTAATGTTTCTGCGCCAATGGCAGTGATACTTGTGAGTTGTTCACAGCTCTCATCACATGCAGCACCTTCGCAGGGCGGTGGGCACTCTTCACCCGCGGGACACTCTTCATCGCCATCACCATCACCATTGGCAGGGCTATCGGAGGGAGGGAATAAAACAACAGGGTTGGGTGGGATTCCTCCTTGAGCGAGATCGGTTAACCCCCAATCACGTTCAAGTTGATGATCGCCTGCGTCTTGAGGAGCGATAGGTTGTACTTGGTAGAGGCGAGTAGAACCCGTATCCGCATCGCAATTAGCAGAGGCAACGGAATCGAGAGGGCGATAAGTGGTAAATAGAATATTATTGGCGACGGTCACTGAGTTTGATAATACCTTTTCTCCGACACTGGTTAATGGATAAAAACTACCTGCTTGCTGCTGCTCCTTCGTTGCTGATGCGAAGCTATTAACCTCGGCAAGGTCCGATTCATCATAATCAGTGTAACTAGTGGGAAGTGTCGACACATGGATATCATTAATAATATAAAAACGATCCACTACTCGAGTATCGAGAGGATGTGCACGATAGCCAGAGCCGATGCTAATTTGGAATTGTCCATCTGGCGAGAACCCTCCGTAGCGAGTAAAGGCCACATCGGGAGTATTGAAGAAGCGAATATTACTGGTGGTCGTATCGCCATTGAAATCAGCCATGACTCCACCTTTGGCAAAGGCCGCTGCAGTCGTCGCGTTATTATCCAAATCTAGACGCCATACTCGGCCACCGACATCTGCGGTATATAACAAGTTTGTATAGCCATCTAGGGTGCTATCAATGGTCACGATATTTGCAACTATACTGCTTTTCATTTCTGTAAGGTTGAGATCAGATCCTGAATTTGAACTATTCCATAATAACGCGCCTGTTGTCGCATCGACCATGTAAATGGCATTACCCATACTGCTTGTGCTGCGAGTAGCTTTTGTATCTTCTGCAGGATCATAACCGCCACCAAAGAATAATACTTGGGTTTTAACGCCAAGCCACTTCACTACCGCAGGGGTCATTTTTGACCAAGTTTGCCCAAGCTTGCTAAAACCGCTGCTGGTATTTTTAATATCCCAGAGGAATTTTGGCGCACTGCGATCACTCACATCAAGGGCGTAATAACTACGGCCACCCCGACGCATGCCGGCGTAGAGATAAATATGTTCGTCCGCTTCAAGGCTGGCACTAGAGCTAGCGCTAGCATCTAAAATTACACCATTGCGGTTGGTATCCTGATGCCAATAAGAAACAGGTCCATCCATGCCATAAACTTTGTCCAGACTCGATAGCCCTGTGAAGTATTGGTAAATGTTATCGAGCAGCTCAGTAGGAATAAAAGCAAAGTGTTCTTGAGGATCATCTTCATTGGTGGAGATTGCATGGAGGTAGCCAGAGTTAGTGGCTACGTAAATACTGCTATCGAAGGTTTTAGCCACTGTGTCTTTACCATAATTAATTACCACGGGTTGGCTGTGCAGAGGATCCTCCATAAAAATACGGGCATCGTCTTTTAAGGTATCGTTATCTTCATCGTTAACATCTATTCCCTTAGCCCACTTGAGCAGTGTTGTTTTTTGAGCCGCGGTATAAGTTGCAGGTAGATCTAATAGGCTATCAGTGAGTTTAACGTTATTTTCGTCTACCCGATTGTCTGCAGCGAAGAGTGCTTTATCGTTGCCAAAGTAAGACACAATTTTGCGCCCAGTTGAAAGTCGACTTGCGGCTCCACCACTACGTACTTCATTGCCGTCGGCTATGCTGCCTAAAGTCCAAAAACTGTGGGATGTCTCTAAAAAGAAGCCCGTATCGGGGTCAACAGCAGGATCGTCATTTTTATCGACGACGGTCCCCTCGCTGGTTAAACGGTAGCGCTTAAGATTACCCGACCAACCGGCAGAATCAGTGGGTTTGAAAACTGAATAATACAACTGGTCGAGGTGCTCTAGGTTATTAAAAGCATTCACGGATACCGCAGGGGCGGTGAAGGTACTCGAGGTTTTGGCAATGGAATCAAAAATATCTTTTAATGATTTTTTTAGTTCTTCATAGTTCTGCACATTGGCATAAATACCATTACCTTCTTGAATAACCGGGTTGACAGGTTTTCCTGGTGCGGCCCAAGATCCATATTTGGCGATGTTTTCAAGTTTGGTTTGTGCTGAGCCTTGCACGAAACCACCCACTGCGTGGAATGTCACATTTTGAATACCATCATAGGTACTACTAAAATCCTCTTGGTTTCCATAGAAAGCAATTTCTTCAGCACAAGCGCCACTGCCGCCATCACCGCAATCGGTGCTTAGTCCTGTAACTCTGTTTTCGGCGGCCACGGTTTTTAATAGGTTTTCTATGCGTGTATTCGCACCAGTATCAGAGGATGGTTCACCGTCAGAAAATAAGACGACATGGTTTTTTTGGCACTGATGGCTTATGGGGCTAATGTAGGTGTCACCAGAGCGTGATGCTGAATCGCTGTAATAGGTTGAATAATACTTACCATATTTTAGAGAGTCACCACGAAGGTAGCGTAATGCCTCCTCTAGAGATTCAGTAATGGGGGTGCCCCCGGTCGCTCGATAACCGTTCATCTTACTGGAAAAATCAGCACGGGCATCTGCAACGGGGGTCATGGGCATATCAACATAGCCACCATAGCCACTGCGATCTTCATTGAATTTCATCAGCGAAATGTTAATACCGTCGGTATTGTTAATGGTGTCGATGGCCGCTTCTTGTACTTGTTCTAAGCGAGACTCTCCTGCTGGAGGGTATCTGTAGCCATCATTTGCCCAACCCATACTCCCCGAAGTATCCATAATAAAGATGACGTTAGGGGCATCGCGCTCAGCAATTCCGGTATAAATTTCAGTATCATCTGCTTGAACAAAGAGAGATAGCAATGAAAAAATAGCCGCACCACAGGTTAAAAATCGTGTTCTTAAAAGATTAGTGTTCATCAGACTGCTCCTGTGCGAGTTCTTCGGCACTTAATTCACTGATACCACCTAGATAAAGGTAGGTAATACTCTTACGACTACGATCTATTCCTAACTGAATAACATCAAATTTCTTTTTGATGAGGGTGATGGTTAAATCTTTTAATGCTAGAGGTTGTTCATTGAGTAATAACTCGGCCTCTTTTTCTAAGGAATAAGACTTTGTTTGGCAGCCTTTGCATAATTTGATGGTAAAAACCGAAGGGTGGCCACCTTGGTAGGCAGTGGCTTTAATATCGTTCGGATTAATTACGTACATTACCCTAACCATTGCACTATCGATCAGGTCGGGGTCAATCCCTAATGGTGAAACGACTGCCCCAAAGCTAGCTGAGCTGATAAAAAGCAGTAGGAATTTAGAAAATAAGCGCATAGTCGATCTCCTGGAAAATTGCTTGCTTGTGTCTAGCCAGCTGGGGCAATGAATTTAATACCAATGAGTTGGCTTGAAAGTGTTCGTCCTTGAGCGATGCCATTATTAGGCTCGGTGGCTTGGGAGCTAACAGTAAAACCATATTCAGCAAAGGTACCGACGCTGAAGCCTTCAACTAATGAATTCCTAACACCTGTGTGTTGTATGTTGCTCGTCACGGCTAAGCGTGGCGAGTGACTGTAGCCGCTGCCAGAAGGGTCGTAAGCGTTGTAAGCGGATTCATGTCCTGGGTCGACAGCACCGAATATCTGTTCACCATTAACAATATCAAAGCTATTTAAAGGCACGGATAGTGCACTGGTCGCTGAAGCTTGAGTTGCATAAAATTGATAGATTTCTTCTAATTCACCATTGGCGGCATGAAAGCCTTTTTCTTGATGCTGGATGTTGCCGACCATACGTCCCTGTATACCAGAGCGCTGTAAAGCAGAAATTGAAATGAGAGTAATCGCCGTAAGAATAGTGAGGCTAATCGCTAGAACGGAGCCTTTATTCGCGCTATAGCGATGATTAGAAAAGTATGAAGGCATAAAGTAATTCCTATAACCGTGATATTAGGAGAAACTCATTTTCTGCGATTCCGTTTGCGTTATTTAATTCTATTCCTTCAATCCTACTTATAAACCCGGCCATCTAAGCACTTCACGTAAAAGATGTTACTGAGTGGGTTACAAAATATTACAAATGAAATGAATTCTCATTTATAGAGTAGAGAATACTGCTGAATTTGCACAATATTGGAGGATGGGCGGTAGCCTTTTTACGGGCTAGCGGTTATTCGCAAGATACCGGTGTGTTGGGGTTCACATCGGGTATGTGATCCCCGTCTAAGTCTTGTGCGAAGCGAATTCGACCAATGCGTGAAACAACAATACCTTGTACGGTATCGCCTAAACAATAGCCGAAGGTACCGTTATAGAAATTGGCCATGCCGTGCTCATTAAAGCGAACCTGAGTTTTGGGGTAGTTGATGAGTGCATCCCCACTGAAAGCTTCAAAGCGGTTTAAAATCACTTCGTCATTGTCTCGTTTTTTATTTTTATTGGTATCATTAAACTGAAGTAAGGGTAGTTTCCAGTCTCGCACACAGGTTTTATCATCACTGCTTGGGCACAGTACGCTGGTTGTTGCCTGTAGAATGGCTTGCTGGCGTGTCATGCGCAGCATCATCAATAAGTTGCCGACATCCGATTGAACACGAGATTGATTGATAAGGAATCGATAACTTGAGCTGCCGACACTGAAAAGTATGGTAACGATGGCCAATACGATAATGATTTCTATTAGGGTGAATCCCTGCTGTTTCATATAACCTTCCTTGGTTGTAATGAGTAACCATTTGATTACAGCAGAAGTTGAATACGTTGTGCCCTTATCGTTAAAAGAATCAGGTTATCGGGTTATAAGAACAATAACTTTTTATGAGAAAAAAATAATACTTAATGTTAAGCGCTAAGATTAAAAACTAATGTCTTACTCAATGTTTAATTTTGAACAGCGGTAGCGTAATGCGCGAAAGCTAATGCCCAATTTTTCTGCCGCTGCCGTTTTATTCCAGCGGGTCGCTTCCAGTGCTTCGTTAATCGCTAAGCGTTCAATGTTTTCAATGTAGGCTTCAAGATTACCATTGGCCATGTTGGTAGAGTTGGTCAGCGCTTTAGCAGGCTGGCTTTGATGATTGGGTAGGTTTAGATCTTCGATACTAATCTCATCACTTTCTGACATGGTGAAAGCCCGTTGTAAAATGTTCTCAAGCTCTCGCACGTTACCTGGGAAAGCGTATTGACATAACGCGGTGAGCGTTTCGGATGCGATTTTTAACTCAGGCATTTGCCATTCTTTGGCATACTTTTTAATGAAATGTTCTGCTAGTAAAGGGATATCATCAGGGCGCTGGGCTAACGAAGGCGTTTCAATGGTAATGACATTTAAACGAAAATATAAATCCTGGCGAAACAGCTCCTTTTCAACGCGCTGGCGTAAATCACGGTGGCTGGCACTTAAGATTCGCACATTAATCGGTAGTTCTTGTTCATGACCCACGGGGCGTACTGTTTGTTCTTGAATAACCCGCAATAGCTTTGCTTGCATCTCAATAGGCAGCTCTGCCACTTCATCTAAAAATAACGTGCCGCCTTCGGCTGCGCGAAAGAAGCCGAGTTTGTCGGCACTAGCGCCGGTAAAGCTGCCCTTCATATGACCAAAAAACTCACTTTCCATCAAGTCGCGAGGAATAGCACCACAGTTAACCGCGATCAACGGTTTATCGCGGCGTACACCTAGGGAGTGAATTAATTGAGCGACCAATTCTTTACCGGTGCCAGACTGGCCATGAATGAAGATGGGCGCTTGGGTTCGCGCGACTTTTTCTATTTGGCTATTGAGCTTTGCCATGGCGCTCGAGTGACCAATTAAGCGCACGGTATTACTTTTGCTAGCGTGAGAAGCCAGTGGTACTTCAGTTAGCTTTAGCGCCGCGGTGACAACTTCTCGTAGACGGGTTAGGTCAATGGGTTTAGCGATAAAATCAAAGGCGCCTGATTTTAATGCGGCAACCGCCGTTTCCATATTACCAAAGGCGGTAATCATCGCTATCGGCATTTTTTTATACTTTTTCTGTGCTAATGCGATTAAGTCCATGCCATTACCATCAGGTAATTTCATATCGGTTAAGCAAAAGTGAAACTCTTGTTGTTCTAATAGCGCAATGGCTTGACTGAAATCAGCGGCGCAGGCGCATTCGATATTCATGCGTTCTAGGGTAATTTGAATCAGCTCACGAATATCGGGTTCATCATCAATAATTAATGCTTTGTACGTCATACTCATTCCTAGTTTACTTTGGCAAAATTAAGGCTGAAGCAGGTGCCTAAATTTTCCGCTAAATGGTCGCTGGCAATATGCTTAATACTGGCTTTATTGGCTTCACAAATTTCACGGCATAAATATAAACCTAGGCCGGTGCCAGAATGCTCGGTGGTAAAAAAGGGTTCAAATAAATTCTTCTGATTTTCTTCACTAATGCCGGCACCATTATCCATTAAATAGAGGCGAACAGAACCATCAATATGGTGTTTAGCAGTTATTTTTAATTGCGCATCATCGGGAGATTTTAATAAGGCGTAGCGTAAACCATTACCACAGATGTTATGTAATACCTGCTGTAATTGGTCGGGATCAAATTTAACTAAGTAATCTGGGCTGCAAGTAAGGTTGAGTGTGAACTTTTCATCGTGAGCTTGCTGAAATGAATCTTTAAAATGCTCTAGCCACGGTTTCAGTTTAATCACTTCTACGTTGGCGTGATTGCGTCGGCTGATCTGTAAAATATCTTCAACCGTGCGATTGATGCGCATACAGTGCTGTTCGATTATTTGAGTGAGCTTGATATCACCTTTGGAAAGATCAGGCGCTTCAGCTAATAACTGGGCGGCATGGCGCAGGGCACTGAGAGGATTGCGAATTTCGTGAGCAATGCTGGCGGTTAATCGTCCTAATGAGGCCAGCTTTATTTGTTGCGCTTCGGCGGCAATGTGGCTGGCGTCTTCCAGTACTAATACATAATCCCCCACCACAGAGGTGCTCAATGGCGCTTTGTTAAGGATAAGTTGTCGCTCATTATGTTCACAGCGGGTATTTCTACAATCACTATGATTGATGAAGTTCATCAGCTCGGAGGGGAGAGGATCACCATCGTTACAGCCAAACCACTGTTGGGCGGTATCATTACTGAGCAGTATTTTATTCTCTTTATCACAGGCGATAATGGCATTCGGTAAGGCTAATAAAACGTGTTTATTTATTTTCCGTAAGCGGGTGATGTTCTCCGCTTGCTGGTGGGTAAGATCGAGTGTGCTATTTAACTTACGGGATAACGTTTGGGTTAAAAAAGCGAGGGTAAAACAAAAAAATCCGTATAGCCCTGAATTGAAGACTTCTTTTTCTGCAAAGTGCCAAGGAACAAAATGTTGGGTATAGATGATGGCAATGGTCGTCCAGGCAGCCACGACATAGCCTAAGCTTTGGGTTACCAGCAAGTTCGATATCAGGATTGGTATTAGAATTAAATTACTAAATCCCGTATCTAGACCACCGCTGGCTTGCATCATAATAATGAGCAGCGTGATATCACCAAAAAAGAAGCTGACGGCATATTGCGGGTGGGTACTCAGGCGAGAGCTGGAAAAGACCAGCATCAGCACAGACCAAATGACGTAAGCAGTATTAGCGAATAAAAAGCTGCGTTGATCGACCGCCGCAACAATATTATTGTCCGTATCGAGGCTGTCGAGAACGATGAGCATTAACGATAATAGCAGGGCATAAAAGCTATAATAGCGTAATAATCTTTGCCCTTGGACAAGAACGTCCGCTGGTTTTAACAACATTTTTTAAAGTTCCGTTTGCAACCTGTTCACAATTTTTCGACAATACGCGGCAAATATCCTGTGGTCAAAGATAATCGCTATGCAACCCTCTATACGACAAGTGTCAATCGCCCTCGCCCAAGCCAACTTTAAAGTAGGTGATATCGACGGCAATCTTGAACTAATATCGTCTGCTATCGCTGCAGCGAAAGCGAAAAATAGCCCTGATAAAGCCTTGATGGTCGTATTCTCAGAGTTAGCGTTAATTGGTTATCCGCCTGAAGATCTATTATTACGCCCCAGTTTACAGCATCGTATGGAAACCGCTTTGCAGCAGGTCGCAAATTTGAGTGCTGGTATTACGGTAGTGGTCGGTTATCCGTGGAGCGAAAAGGGTCAGTTATTCAATATGGCGGGGGTTTGGCAAAATGGTGAGCAAGTGGCTCAATATGCCAAGCGCTGCCTGCCGAACTTCCAGGTGTTTGATGAGCAGCGTTATTTTACTGCCGGTACTGAAACCTGTGTTTTCGAATGGCAGGGTCATCAAGTCGGTTTAACCGTGTGTGAAGATATCTGGCACGAGCATCCTGTCGCGGAATCGAAAGCTGCCGGTGCGGAGTTGCTGATTAACATCAATGCCTCGCCTTTCCATAGTGGCAAACTTCAACAGCGTTATGAGTTGTTAAGCAATCATGCTAAGCGTCATCAGCTACCGATTGTGTATGTAAATCAAGTCGGCGGCCAAGATGAGCTGGTATTCGATGGTGCGTCGTTTGTGGTGGATGCTAGCGGCGATATCTTTGCTACTGCCGCCGAGCATGAAAGCGCATTAACGCTGGTGGACTTTGACGAGTCATTGAATATACAAAATGGGCAAAAGGCTTTGGCTAAATCCGAGCTCGCCAGTATTTACGATACCTTGGTTTTGGGTGTGCGTGATTATATTGAGAAAAATCGCTTTAAAGGCATCGTTTTAGGTTTGTCGGGTGGCATCGATTCAGCGTTGACGTTAGCGATTGCGGTGGATGCGATTGGCAAGGATCGAGTCGAAGCGGTGATGATGCCGTTTAAATACACCTCTTCTATGAGTATGGAAGATGCGAAATTAGAAGCGGATGCACTCGGTGTTAGTTATAAAATCTTGCCGATTGAACCCATGTACGATGCTTTTATGCTCACTTTAGAAGATGAGTTTTCCGGTTTAGCGCCGGATACCACAGAAGAGAATTTGCAGGCGCGCTGTCGTGGTGTGATGTTGATGGCAATCTCGAACAAGAAAGGCTTCATGGTATTAACCACAGGCAATAAGAGTGAAATGGCTGTAGGTTATGCCACCTTGTATGGCGATATGGTGGGTGGGTATAGCGCGTTAAAAGATGTGTACAAAATCCTGGTTTTCAAATTATCGCGCTATCGTAATGAACTGGCCGCCAGCCAAGGTGAGGCTGAAATTATTCCAGAGCGAGTGATTACGCGACCACCATCGGCAGAGCTGGCTCCGGATCAAGTCGATGAGGATAACCTTCCACCGTACGCAATTCTTGATCAGATTCTTGAATATTATATTGAAGGAGATTTGAGTGTGGATGCCATCATCGCGAAAGGCTTTGCTAGTGAAGACGTAACGCGAGTAACACGCTTAGTAGACTTATCAGAGTATAAGCGTCGACAGGCCCCTGTTGGCGTACGAATGACCGCGCGAGGCTTTGGTCGCGACCGTCGTTATCCAATTACCAATGGCTGGAAAGCGGGTAGCTGATAGGTTCCGAGTGTAATTTACAATAGCTGTCTTGCTAAGGCTTTACACGCTCTGCATTAGGCAATTCATTTCTAGGGACGCAGCAAGTACTTCCTTGTATGCTCTCCACAGCTCCCTGCTGTGGGAAGCCCTTAGAAACGAACTACCTAATACATCACCTATGAAATAAACGTGGTGATACGATGTCTAACTAGTGAGAATATGACGGCTTTACTATTAGTAAAAAGCAGTCAAATTATCTTTGGATGAAGGCTCTGAATCTGGCTTGATTTCTGAATTCGCGGATCGGTATGGGATGTTTCGTTTTAGGACTCACGTGACCGAAACGAAGTTTCGCAGCTCAGTGAGCGACTATGCAGGGAAGCATAGGCCGGAAGGCGCTCCAGGGATGGAATTAAGATTTGGTATAGAAGGAAATACCCCATGCCGATCTTTGAGCGAATCAATCACGGCTCAAGCGCCTCGGCGTTTTCAAATCAGGCAGCGGCGCTTAAATTTTGCTATGTTAGAGTGTATTCAACAAACTACTCAATCAGCCCAAAGCTCATCACGCCAATCAAGGTGCGACGATCTTCTTTGGTCAGGCCACTGTCGATAAAGTTACCTTCTTCGTCTAGCTGCTCGTGCTCAGGGTAGTTCAACTTCAGCAACGCCAAGGCTTGGCTTGCTTCAAATTCTTGCTTTAACAACCCATAAGCTTCTACCTGCAAAGCCAAGGCATCATCGACAACACTGGTACCTTGATAGCTCAACATCACTCGCTCACCACGCTGGGCAGCGGCCAAATACGCATGGCGCTTCATATAAAAACGACCGACACCAATTTCATACTGAGCTAAGCGATCACGTAAAAACACCATGCGCTTTTGCGCATCTTCATTATATTGGCTTTCAGGATAGCGGCGCACCAGCTCATCAAAGTGATTAAACGCATCACGGAAAGGTGTCGGGTCGCGACGTGCTTGTTCTGACGGTGTGTAACGCTCAACAAAGCTGAAACCTAGCTCATATACCGACAAACCTCGCATGTAATACGCGTAATCCACTTGCTTATGCAAAGGATGTAAACGAATAAAGCGCTCTGCAGACGTTAAAGAACCTTCCATATCAGCCATCATGTGCTGCGTGTAAATTAACTCTAACTGAGATTGCTCGGCGTATTGGCCAAACGGATAACGCGACTCTAACTGCTGTAAACGTTCGCTGGCGATGAGAAAGTTATTATCTTCCATTGCCTCACGCGCTTGCTCGTAAAACTCACGCTCACTAAGCTCTTCAGGGCGCTTTTCATTGCTGGAGCAGGCTGCCAAAACTAAGCAAGATAAAATCAAAAACGATTGGGTAAAGCTTCTCATGGAGGAATATTCCGTTTAACTGTATACTAGGTGGACAATTATGGCGCTGTTTAATCAGCGACATTAAATCATAGTCTTAATCTTCACTAAAGATCATTTAAAGCTCATTCATGTCAAATTCTATTCAAGCCAGTGTTTTCGTCCCCATTAATCTCGGCAATAAGCGCCTAGACAAGATCGCGGCGGAATTGTTCCCCGACTTCTCTCGTTCGCGTCTGCAGCAGTGGATTGTCGATGGCAAGCTGACCGTAGACGGTGAGACCCGTCGTATTCGCGATAAAATGATCGGCGGTGAAAATCTTGAGCTAGATGTGATTCTAGAAGCCGAAGGCGATTGGGAAGCGGAAGATATTCCATTAGAAATCGTCTACGAAGATGACGATATTTTAGTGATCAACAAGCCGTCTGGCTTAGTTGTTCACCCGGCTGCGGGCAACTATACCGGCACATTATTGAACGCTTTGCTATATCACTATCCGGGTATTGAAAATGTACCCCGTGCCGGTATTGTGCATCGCTTGGATAAAGATACCACGGGTTTAATGGTGGTCGCGAAAACGCTACAAGCTCAAACTCAGCTCGTAAATCAATTACAAGATCGTTCGATGGGCCGTGAATACGAAGCCGTTACGATGGGTGTCATGACCGGTGGTGGTATTGTTGAAGCGCCAATTGCGCGTCACCCAACCTCGCGTACTAAAATGGCCGTTGCGCCAGAAGGTATGGGTAAAGAAGCAATTACGCATTATCGAGTATTAAAGAAATTTAATGCGCATACCCACATTCGCTGTAAATTAGAAACGGGGCGTACTCACCAAATTCGAGTACATATGTCGCACATTGGTTATCCTTTGGTGGGTGATCAGACCTATTTTGGTCGTTTCCGTTTGCCTAAAGGTATCTCTTTGCACTTACGCCAAGAATTGCAAGAATTTCAGCGCCAGGCATTGCATGCGCGTGAATTGAGCTTGTGGCACCCAACGACCGACGAATATATGACTTGGGAAGTAGAGTTGCCGGAAGACTTTCAAAAACTTCTGCAGTCTTTAAGTGATGAGCAGTCAGAAACTTATGAAGATATTGAGTTTTAAATAAGTAGAGCAGTAAATGATCATACCTCAATGGCCAGCCCCGGATAATGTAAAAGCATTGGCGACTGAGCGCGAGGTATCTTCTGTGCCTGAGCAGTTAAATCTAGATTGCTTAGGCCATAGTCTTTCCCCCTATCATTCTTTCAATCTTGGTGATCATGTCGATGATCTGCCAAGTCATGTCGCGATTAATCGCCAGCAGCTTGTTGATTATGCCCAAGGCTGTGATGAAATTCGTTGGTTGCAGCAAGTGCATGGTATTGACTGCCCTGATGCCAATCTTATTGCGAATGCTACTCAAGCAGATGCCACGTTTACTCAAACAACGGGTTTAGCCTGTGCGATAATGACCGCAGACTGCCTGCCTGTTTTATTCTGTGACCTTCAAGGTCGCCAAGTCGCTGCCGCCCATGCAGGCTGGCGAGGCCTCGCAAACGGCGTACTCGCGAAGACATTGAAAACATTTACGGATAGTGGCATTGCGCTTAATCAAGTGATTGCTTGGTTAGGCCCGGCTATTTCTCAAGCGGCGTTTGAAGTTGGTCCTGATGTTAAGCACGCTTTCAGACATTTTGATAACGGCGCAATTTGGGCGGATGAAGGGTGTTTTATCGCGGGAAGTGAAGATCGCTTGCACGCTGATCTTTATCGTTTAGCCCGGCTGCAGCTTGAGCACTTAGGTGTGAGCGGTATTTATGGCGCAGAAACGGAAGCTATTAATTATTGTACTGCCTCCGATACGAATGAAGACGGTGAGTCTAGATTCTTCAGTTATCGTCGGCAGGCGATTACTGGTCGTCAAGCCAGTCTTCTTTGGTTGGTAGAATAAGCGCTGCTTTATTGACAGTAGCGATCAATGCCGGATTGAGCCTGGGTACGATAATCTGCAATTTCAGATTGCTCTAATTTACGGAAACTGCCATCAGGCTGTTCAAATCGACGCTGAGTATTTGCGCTCATCTGTTGTGCTAGATCACGTGATTGCTGGCAATATTTAGCCTTATCTTCTGGGCTATGTTCTTCTGTTAAACTCTTTTCTTCTTTTTTAGGTGGCTTGGGTTTAGCGGCAGATTTCGATGTATTGGACGTAGTAGCGCTGCCTGCAGAGCCACTGCCAGTCGCACGAATATTTAATCTTTCAGCTTCGATTTCGCGTGGCGGGTTTTCACTATAATGAGGTTGTCCGTTAGCATCGACCCAGCGATAAATTTGTGCCGCGTGGGAGACCGAAAGCAATGAGCTAAAAACCAAACTCAACAATAGAGTGGAAGTGGACAAGCGCGAAAACATACAGAAATCTCTTATTTAGAAACTATTTCAATTTACATTCGATTATAGCACTGTTTTTGTCAAGGGATTATCTAACTTGAGTATTGACAAATCCCCATAAAATGGCAAAATTACGCGGCTTTTCGTCATGCTAGATATCGGGCAGATCACCGACGTGTTATGAGAGAAGATCGTTAAGAGAGTGGATAGGTTACCCCCTGCATTCACCTCAGATTCTAGACCTTAAGACCAAGGCAGAATCGTTACGGTGATTGACCAAGAATTGATCATCCAGTCTTTAAACTCGTAGTTATAATACTCAATTGCTTAACACAACGGTGTGCTAGGCAAGGTGCACTGTTAGCTGCGACGTTCTGCATTAAAAATTATACATTGAGGCTCTATCGTCTTAGCGACAAGCGATGCACAAAAAGTGTATCGCCAAATTAAGCCTTAATACTTTATTCGATAATTGATTTGATAGTGAGGATGGTTCGGTGGAATTACTTTCCGGCGGTGACATGCTAGTTCGTGCTTTGCACGATACTGGTGTTGAGTACATATATGGCTACCCAGGTGGCTCTTTATTGCATGTATACGATGCAGTTTATAAGCAAAGCCATATTAAACATGTATTAGTCCGTCACGAGCAAGCAGCCGCTCACATGGCAGACGGTTTTGCGCGTGCAACGGGTAAAGCAGGTGTGGTCATGGTGACATCAGGTCCTGGCGCGACCAATACTATTACCGGTATTGCGACGGCTCAGACCGATTCTATTCCTATGGTTGTTATCTGCGGTCAGGTTCCGTCACACCTTATTGGTGATGATGCGTTCCAAGAAACCGACATGCTAGGTATCTCTCGTCCAATCGTTAAGCACAGCTTCCGCGTTACCGACCCTGTGGATATTCCAGAGATCATTGCTAAAGCGTTCCATATTGCTGAAACAGGTCGCCCAGGCCCGGTTGTTATTGATTTACCCAAAGATATGACCATGCCGAACGAGCGCTTCGAATATAACTATCCGAAGAAAGTGAAGATTCGTTCATACTCTCCACCCCAGCGTGGCCATTCTGGTCAGATTAAGAAAGCTGTTGATATGATTATGGAAGCTAAGCGTCCAATCATATATTCCGGTGGTGGCGTGATACTGGATAAGAGTTCAGACAAGTTACGTGAATTGGTTGATCTACTAGGTTTCCCTGTTACCAATACGCTTATGGGCTTGGGTGCATTCCCAGGAACCGATGAGCGTTTCTTGGGTATGCTGGGTATGCACGGTACGTACGAAGCAAACGTCACTATGCACCATTCGGATTTGATCATTGCTATCGGCGCACGTTTTGACGATCGTGTAACGAATGCGACGAGCAAGTTCTGCCCAGATGCAAAGATCATACATATTGATATCGATCCATCGTCTATCTCTAAAACCATTACTGCTGATGTGCCGATTGTTGGTCCAGTAGGATCTGTGCTTGATGATATGATGGCGTTGATCAAAACCAGCGAAACTCAGGTTGATAGCGAAGCATTGGCCAGCTGGTGGAAGCAGATTAATGAATGGCGTCCACGTCATGGCATGCGTTTTGAGAAAAACGATGATGGCCTGATGAAGCCACAAGAAGTTATTCAGGCGATGTACGAAGCGACACAGGGTAAAGCCTATGTAACTTCTGACGTTGGTCAGCACCAGATGTTTGCTGCGCAGTACTATAAGTTCGATGAACCGAATAAGTGGATCAACTCTGGCGGCTTAGGCACCATGGGCTTTGGTTTCCCTGCGGCCATGGGCATTAAGATGAACTTCCCGCAAGACATGGTTGTGTGTGTTACCGGTGAAGGTTCAATTCAGATGAACATACAAGAATTATCGACCTGCTTGCAGTATGGTATTCCGGTTAAAATTCTATGTTTGAATAACGGCTCTTTAGGCATGGTTCGCCAATGGCAAGACATGAACTACGAAGGGCGTCATTCTCACTCTTACATGGAATCGTTACCTGATTTCGTTAAGTTGGTTGAGTCTTATGGCCATGTTGGTATTCGCGTTACTGATCGTGATGAGTTACCACAGGCGCTAGAAGATACCTTCAATAAATACAACGATCGTTTGGTTTTCTTAGACGTTAAAGTTGATGAAAAAGAACACGTATATCCAATGCAGGTGCCGTTAGGTACGATGCGTGATATGTGGTTGAACAAAACGGAGCGCACATAATGAGTCAGTCACAACGTCACATTATTTCCATTTTGTTGGAAAACGAACCCGGTGCTTTGTCTCGTGTTGTTGGCTTATTCGCTCAGCGCGGTTATAACATTGAAACCTTAACGGTTGCGCCAACGGAAGATGAGAGTTTGTCTCGCCTTACGATGACGACGATTGGTAATGAGAGCAAGGTTGAGCAGATCACTAAGCAGCTAAACCGTCTTATCGAAGTGGTTAAGCTGGTTAATCTAACAGAAGGCCCACACATTGAACGTGAGCTGATGTTGATTAAAGTTAAGGCTGTTGGCGCTCAGCGTGCTGAAATCAAGCGTACTGCGGATGTATTCCGCGGCCAGATCGTTGATATCAGCAGCAGTGTTTACACAGTTCAGCTAACCGGTACTTCTGATAAGTTGGCGGCTTTTATTGAAGCCATCGGCCCAAGCTGTGTATTAGAAACTGTCCGTACCGGTGTTTCTGGTATTTCGCGCGGCGAGAAAGTGCTTAGCTTGTAGTTAGACTTATACCGAGAGTTTTGGCTGCTTTCGCAGCTAGGAATGATCAAGACGAAAAGCCCGAATCTATTATTAGGTTCGGGCTTTTTTGTTTTTAAGGCGTGAAGAATTAAATTTTTTAAACGCCGTAATTCTAGGCTTTGGCACGTGCTGCATTAGGTGATTTGTTCAAAGCCCTTCTACAGCAGGGAGCTGTAGAGAGCCCTCATGGACGAGTTCACGGCGTGGCAAAGAACGAATTACCTAATGCAGAGCGAGATAGATTTAAAATTACGGCGTTTATAAAAGTTGGTTTTAAAGGTTATAAATTAGTAATTAGACTTTATAAACGCTCTTAGTCATCACTTTGCTCAAACCTGTCATGACCATGCGTACAGGGAAGGGGAATTCATAACCGCCGGCATCAATGGCAGCGGTGGCGTGCTTGGCTTCATCATCCAGCATCTGCAAAAGAATCGCTTTGCTCTTGCTATCTTGAGTCGGTAAAGACGTCATGTGCTCGCTTAAGTGCTTGCAGACTTGGCGCTCAGTCTCTGCCACAAAACCTAAACTTACTTTATCGCTGATCGCACCTGCTAGAGCGCCAATGCCAAAAGATAAGCCATAAAAAGCCGGATTTAGCACACTGGTATGGCTGCCTAGCTGAGTAATGCGATCTTCGCACCATACTAGGTGATCAATCTCTTCAGCCGCGGCTTCATCCATCGCCTCACGTACTTCAGGCAGCTTAGCCGTTAACGCTTGCCCTTGATAAAGGGCTTGAGCACACACTTCGCCAGTATGATTAATTCGCATTAAGCCAGCAGCGTGTTTGCGTTCGTTATCATCTAGTTCGTACTGGCTTGAGGCAACTTCAGCAGAAGCTTGTGCAGGAGAAGGGCGCTGTTGGTTCGCTGCGCCTGGAATTAATGTGCGCAGTGCTAGGTCAGCATTTTGAATGAATTTATCGAATGGTGATAAATGACGCATGAGTAATCAACCTATGGTTAAAACTGCTTATAGCTTCTCTCTTTATATAAAAGAGAAGAACAAATTTATAGAGAGAATCTATCAATAATGATTCAATTTTACGCTAAAGCCTAATGGAAAGCAGGGCTTTAGCGTTATTTCATGACTAGCGGTTTAATCAGCTGGTGAAACTCTAATAGAACTTCTTTCAAATGACGGCCACTGACGGGCTTATTTACAATCTTTTGAATCCCCGCTTCTTTCGCTTCTTGGTTCGCACTGCCAATGCCTAAGCCCGTAAGCATGATGCGCATTGGTTTAGGTTCGATGCCATTGTCCGCCATTAAGCGCTCAGTCAGCTGAATGCCGTTCATGATTGGCATATCGTGATCGATCACAATGTAATCGTAAGGCTCACCTAGGTTGGCTTTATTTCGCATCAAGGCCAGTGCTTCTTTACCACTGTAGGTACTTTCCGCGCGCATGCCCCAGCGTTTTACTTGCTTTTCGATGACTGCACGAAAGATGCTGTTATCGTCAACAATTAAAATTCGTTGGCCTGATAGTGAATCAGAATCCTTTTCAATACGCTCGCTAAGCTCTTCTTTAATCGGTAGAAAGAGCGTAATAGAGCAGCCATGATGAGTCAGGGTTTCTACTTCAATAGAGCCCTCCATAAGCCCGACTAAGCGCTTAACAATAATTAAGCCCAAACCTTGATCGAGATCGAGGTTGGCAAACTGCTCTTGAGGCCCTGCCATGGTACGGAACAGGCGTCGTAACTCGTCATGCTCAATCAAGCTGCCGCTTAACTGTAACTGAAAGAAGATACCTTCCTGATTATTTACACCTACTCGGAAAACTCTCAGTTCTAATTCACCGCTTTCGGTATGGCGCAGCGATTGCGCAATTAAATTAGTAATAATCGTTTGCAGGCGGTCTTTATCGCCGAGTAAGCGTGGAGAAATATCATCGGCAATATCGAGTACCAATTCAATTTGCTTACGGTTGGCTTCTTGCTGGTAGCGATTCATACATTGCGTTAAGCAATTGGTTAAATCAAACGCACGATGATCAAGATTGATGCGACCACTTTGTAATTTTGCAAAGTCAGACATTTCGCTGACGAGGTGTAATAAATCTTGGCCAGCAAGGCTGATAGTATCTAAATAATCTCGTTGAGAATGAGTTAAGTGAGTATCGGACAGTAGTTCACTCATGCCCATTACGCCGTTAATAGGCGTGCGGAACTCATGGCCTAGCTTAGCTAATACTTCTGGCAAAATAACATCGCTATTATTAATTCTATGGTTACGGCCTTCGCGATGATTTTCAATGATACTGAGATTCGCAAATACCGTGCAGCTGATCATCACCAGTGGCAAAATAATGCCAGCCCAATTGTTAATAAAATCAAACGCTAATAAATTATGGGTCGTCAGCGAGCTGAGTAAAATGCCACAGGCAACAATGATGTGACCTAGTAGTAAGAAGAATTGTGCGCGTTCGTTTTCACTTTTAGCAAATATTAAGACGCAAGCAAGTGAGGTACTAGTCATCACTATCGTCGCAAGCATTAGTAAGTTCATCGTGCCTGAGGGTAAAAATAAGTAAATCAGAGTCGTTAAAGCATGCATGACTAACATACCATTGAGGCCACGAATAATATTTTTTGAATTCTCCGACTTCCAATTTAATTTTATGGTGAGTAGCGTTTGTAATACCGCAGAAGCCATCAGGCTGATTAGGATAATTTCGTTTTTCCACATTTGGCTTTGAGGAAACCAGGTCGCCCATTGACCTAACCAGCCAGGAATGAAAATGAAGAGACTGCTGCAATAAAAAGCCGATATTAGTGCGGTGCGGAAACGATAGAAATACCATATGAATATAAAGAAGGCACCTGTCGCGACAATCCAACCCAGTGCTATTCCGAGAATAGTATAATCGAATTGCTGGCTCTGCAAAAATTGATCGTTAGACTGTAAGCGAAATAAGGTATTGATAGCGGTGGAAGAGTGAATCTTCACAAAATAGGTTTGATTTTTTTTTGCTTTCACTTCGATCAAAAATGGATAGGCTTGACGATGGCTACCCTGTGCTTTGTTATTTGCCAGGCCACCTGAGGTTTGGTGATTTAACTGGCCTGCTTTATATTCATAAAAATCAATGTTTTCTAAGCGATTATTACTAATGCTTAATACTAGACTTTGATCCTTCGTATGTGGATTGGTAATGCTGAAGCGTAACCAATAGCTCGACTCTGATAAGCTAAATCTAAGGTTGTCACTATGGCTGGGGCTAAACTTTAATTGATATTCTGTGGCTAAAATATCAGTGATGGTTAATGTGTTAGCGACGTCTTCGTAGAGTGATAAATACGGGGTGATTTGTAGATCAAAAGAAGAATCAGGCAGCATGATTGAAGGTGCTGCCTGGCTCTGAGTGCTAACTAAGAGGCAAGAAAATAAAACAAGACTCAATAAAAATGTTTGCAGTAAGCCGAGAGGGAAAGATCTTTTAATAGTCATCCGTGATTACCTACTGCGATTACATTATGTTAAGTGTTTTATTCGCCTTGCTCACGAGCGATTGCGCGATACGCAATATCGCTGCGCATGAACATGCCATTCCAGCTAACTTTTTTCGCTAGCACATAAGCTTGTTGCTGGGCTTCTGTAACTGAATTACCCAAGGCAGTAGCACATAATACACGACCACCGGCTGTGACAATATCACCTTCTGCATTATTGCTGGTGCCAGCGTGGAAAATCTTGCTATCCGTGCCTTCATCGCTCGGTAAGGAAATAACATCACCTTTACCATATGAAGCTGGGTAGCCTCCTGCAGCAAGAACAATACCTACCGCAGGGCGTGGATCCCATTTGGTTTCTTTTTGATCCAACTTGCCATCGATAGCGGCAAGACAAAGTTCAACCAAATCAGACTGCATACGCATCATGATTGGTTGAGTTTCTGGATCACCAAAGCGACAGTTATATTCAATAACCTTTGGCGTTCCGTCGGCATCGATCATAAGACCTGCGTATAAGAAACCGGTGTAATCATTGCCTTCTTTTGCCATACCTTCAACGGTCGGCATAATCACTTCTTTCATGATGCGATCGTGAATAGCAGGCGTTACTACAGGCGCAGGAGAGTAAGCACCCATGCCGCCCGTATTAGGGCCGGTATCGCCATCGCCAACACGTTTATGGTCTTGGCTAGTCGCCATAGCAAGAACGTTCTTGCCATCAACCATGACGATGAAGCTGGCTTCTTCGCCGGCTAAGAATTCTTCGATCACTACGCGACAACCGGCTTCGCCAAAAGCATTACCAGAAAGCATATCAATAACCGCTTCTTCCGCTTGTGCGATCGTTTCAGCAACGATGACGCCTTTACCTGCGGCAAGACCATCGGCCTTAATAACAATCGGTGCGCCAATTTTATTGATGTAAGCCAGTGCTGGCTCAACTTCAGTAAATTGGTCGTAGAAACCGGTAGGGATGTCATGGCGCGCTAAGAAATCTTTAGTGAACGCTTTAGAGCCTTCAAGTTGAGCAGCGCCTTTAGAAGGGCCGAATGCTTTCAGACCGCGAGCGGCGAAGAAATCAACCACCCCTTCAACTAAAGGAACTTCTGGGCCAACGATGGTTAGCTCGATGTCATTTTCTTCAACGAATGTCGCAAGACCTTCGAAATCTAAAATATCGATAGCCACGTTTTCAAGACCGGCTTCAGCTGCAGAACCGGCGTTGCCTGGCGCGATGAAGACTTTTTCAACATTGTCAGCCTGAACCGCTTTCCAACCTAGTGCGTGCTCACGACCGCCAGAACCAATTACCAAAACTTTCATAAAAAATTCCTATTTATCCGAAGGCTGCAAGCATCCAGTGCGGCGTTAAAAAGATTCTTAAAATGCTCACTTAGCGCGCTAAGCTCCGCTTTTGCAAATCGTTTTGCCTTGCCCTGAAAGCTTTCGCTCTCCGTCTATCAAGTTAACTTGAGAAAAATAAATCTTTAACTTCAAAAGCCAGAGACTAAAAATAGTGTCTGGCTTTTCTTAAATCTCACTCTCTATATCGAGAGTCTAAGAAGCGTTATGAGCGAGTACTTGAGTAGGCAAAAATTGATGAAAACGCGGAGCTTAGCAGGCTAAGTGCCAAGCTCTTAAAACAGCCTTGAATCAATTTTTAACACCCTCAAGTAGAGCGCAATAGCTTCTAGCTAAAAACCAATATCAATGGCGGAAATGACGCATTGAAGTGAACACCATTGCAATACCAGCTTCATCAGCGGCGGCAATTACTTCTTCATCACGCATCGAACCACCAGGCTGAATTACGGCCTTAATGCCATTCGCAGCAGCGTTATCCAAACCATCACGGAATGGGAAGAAGGCATCTGATGCCATAACAGAACCAGGAACTTCAAGACCTGCATGCTCGGCTTTAATACCGGCGATACGGGCTGAGTTAATGCGGCTCATCTGGCCTGCGCCAACACCAATAGTCTGACGACCTTTGGCGTAAACGATGGCGTTAGATTTAACGTACTTGGCTACTTTCCAAGCGAAGATCAAATCGTCTAGCTCAGCTTCAGTCGGCTGACGCTTAGTAACAACTTTAAGGTCGTCTTTAGTGATCATGCCTTGGTCACGGTCTTGAACTAATAAACCACCGTTAACACGCTTAAGGTCAAAATCTTGTACGCGATTAGTCGTATCCCACTCGCCACATTCTAATAGGCGAACGTTTTTCTTTGCGGCAACGACAGCAATCGCTTCAGCGCTTACTCTCGGTGCAATGATCACTTCAACGAATTGACGATCAACAATTTTCTGAGCCGTCGCGCCGTCTAGTTCGCGGTTGAAAGCGATAATGCCGCCAAACGCTGATTCAGTATCAGTTGCATAAGCAAGCTCATACGCTTCGCCAATACCGTCTAAAGAAACCGCAACACCACATGGGTTAGCATGCTTAACGATCACACAAGCTGGTTTAACGAATGATTTAACACATTCAAGGGCAGAGTCTGTATCGGCAACGTTATTGAACGATAGGGCTTTACCTTGCAGCTGCTTCGCCGTAGAGATAGACGCTTCAGTCGCATCTTCGTCGATATAGAAAGCGGCTTTCTGATGTGGGTTTTCACCGTAACGCATGTCTTGGGCTTTGGTGAACTGGCTATTAAACGTGCGCGGGAAGTTATCACGGTTATCTGTGCTTAGCGTTTCAGCTTCTAGGTTAATCGTACCTAGGTAATTAGCAATCATGCCGTCGTACTGAGACGTATGTTCGAACGCTTTCAATGCAAGATCAAAACGTGTTTTAGTGGTAAGACCTTTGTGCTCAGCAATCTCAGCTAAAATGCTGTCGTAATCATCGGCTTTAACCACGATGCCTACGTGTGCGTTGTTCTTAGCGGCAGAACGAACCATAGTAGGACCGCCGATATCAATGTTTTCAATCGCATCTGGCAAAGTACAACCAGGTTTAGCAACCGCCGCGGCAAACGGGTAAAGATTTACAATTACCAAATCGATTGGGTTGATGCCATGTTCTGCCATTACGTCATCATCGATACCACGACGACCTAAAACTCCACCGTGAATCTTTGGGTGTAAAGTTTTAACGCGACCATCCATCATTTCTGGGAAGCCGGTGTAATCAGATACTTCTGTTGCAGGAATGCCTTCAGCAATTAATAGCTTAAAAGTACCGCCAGTAGAGAGTAGCTCGGTGCCATTTGCGCTAAGAGCGCGGGCGAATTCTACAATGCCTGTTTTATCCGATACGCTGATTAAAGCGCGACGTACAGGAGTGATGCTAACAGTAGGGGCGTCGACAGAACTAAGTATGCTCATGATTTTCCGAATAGTAAGTAAAACAAAGCTGACCAAATGGTTATATAAGGTCCAAGAACGAAAAAGCGGCTAATAAATAGCCGCTGAGAATTTTTTAAAATGAAATGCTTAAAGCATTCCGTACTGCTTCAGTTTTTTCCGCAGAGTCCCGCGATTCAAACCGAGTACCGTAGAGGCCTTGGTTTGATTATCACGGGTATACTTCATAACCGTTTCTAACAATGGTGCCTCAACTTCAGAAAGCACCATGTTATAAACATCGGATACTGGCTGACCGTCTAGGTTGTCAAAGTAGTTTTGCAATGCACGTTCTACGCTATCGCGTAGAGTTTGCGTATTGGCGTCAAATGATGAATCTTGTGCTGGGGTATTAGCCGCTTCGGTCACTGTATCAACCTTCCTTAATAATGCTTCTGTGTTCATTCGCAATTCCTTTATTAAGTATTTTATCCTTGAAGAATGTTCGAATCGCCTGGACTTGCTCGGCTGAGCTTTCCAAACGATTAAAATTTTTGCGAAAGGCCAAACCTTCGCTATGAGTCTGTAAATACCAGGTCACGTGTTTACGTGCGATACGCACGCCTAAATAATCACCATAAAAGGTGTAGAGTCCTGCAATATGCTCTAATAAAATGGTTTCAATTTCAGACCAGTCTGGGGCTGAGATTAGCTCGCCAGTGGCTAAGTAATGAGCAACCTGCTTGAAAATCCATGGCTGGCCTTGTGCTGCCCGGCCAATCAAGACGCCATCAGCGCCAGTAAAATCCATTACTTCAGCGGCTTTTATCGCGCTGGTGATATCACCGTTAGCAAAGATAGGAATGCCTGCCTGCTGCTTGATATCACGAATGGTATGGTATTCTACTTCACCACTATAAGCACAGTCACGGGTTCGCCCGTGGACCGCTAAAGAGACAATACCGGCCTGCTCTGCGATTTCTGCAATTTTGGGTGCATTCTTATGCTCAGGGGCCCAGCCCGTGCGCATTTTTAAACTTACTGGTACATCTACTGCTTCAACTACCGCGTGTAATATTTCACTGACTAAGACTTCGTCTTTCATCAGGGCAGAGCCTGCGGCTTTATTACACACTTTTTTAGCCGGACATCCCATGTTGATGTCGATAATCTGTGCGCCATTGCCGACATTGAATATGGCGGCTGCGGCCATGGATTCTGGGTCACCACCGGCAATTTGCACAGCGATCGGCTCAGGCTCTCCATCATGGTTCAAACGAAGTTGTGACTTTCGTGTATTTCGCAACTTTGGGTTGCTTGAAACCATTTCACCTACCACTAAGCCAGCACCTAAACGTCGACATAACTGTCTAAACGGAAGATCGGTCACTCCTGCCATAGGTGCAAGCACCACAGGATTTGGTAGTTGGTAAGGACCAATCATTAACATAAAGAATGTGTGGCTTCTGGTTAAAAAATGCGCGATGGGAAAGTCGGCGTATAATACTCATATCAAGGGTATGAATAAAGGCCTATTGCTCAGTTTTTAGTGAGATTATTGCAACTAAAAAGCTTGACGTGACAAATTGAGCCTTTTATCGATGGTTATCGAAAAATAGGACTCAACTTGATTGACAAAAACGGTGTTTTGTAAAAACGGATTTAATGATTGCTCACAAGTTCAATGCGATAGCCGACGGCTTCCGCTCCTGGATTAATGATCTCAATTGCGATGTGAATGGGAACGTTAAGCGGCATACTATTAGATCCTGCCAATTCACCGGCTAGATATTCTTGTGGTTCAAAGTGCCGAGAAGCAATTGTCTGGTTATCAAGACCGGTGAATATGAGATTCAAATCTGGGAATGGCTGTTGATATTCCGCGGTATTCACTAATAGGGTATCAATATAAAGCGCTTGTTCGACCTTGGGGTGTAAACGCACCATAAAATGTTGGGTATTCATCTGCGATACATCTTGAATCGCGGGTAGCTGGCAGTTAAGTACCTGACAGGTAAGAGCATAGGCTGGGCGATATTGTGGATGGCGAGACCAAGCATCAAATTTGAAATAACCGACTTGAGCAATCAGAGAAAAAATCATAACGATGGCGCCAGTGAGCCATAACCAGAGAAAGCTAGGTTGTTTTACAATGGGGACTTTTTTCTTGCCTTTATTATCAAGGATCAGTGGCTCATCGAGTAAGTCGTTAATTGAATCGGTAATAGATAATTCAATTTCAACGGTTTCTTGTTCAAATTCATTGTTGCTGCCCAAGTGATATTGATCACTTTCTGACTCATCTTCCAGCGACGGAATAAAGTCATCTTCTTCTTTAGGCATATTGGATTTGGTGAAGCTCATATCGATGTCTTCGATTAAGTCTTCATCAACATTTAATAATTCATTAGCCCATGATTCATCATCGGCATCTGATTTAAGGACAGGCTTCTGTTCATCGTCAATTAAGCCTGCTGTCCAAGATTCATCTGAATTATCATTATTACTGGAAAAATTGTCGTTGCCAAAGTCATCACTGATATCGAATTCGAGATCTTGACTTTTATCGAGCAGGGAATAGCGAGAAGGCTTCGCCTTTTCTTGCATGCTGAAAATAGAATCATCGAGTTGCAGGCTATTATCAAAGGTCTCATCGTCATCACGGTCGGGTTGGCGAATACCAAAATCTTCTAATGGGTTATCGTCAATTTGATCGGGGATGTCGTCAAAATCAATTTCATCTTTCGGAGTACTTGCCGTCTTCGATTGGCTGATAGCGGCAGGTGTTGCTACTTTCGGCTTGATAGTCGGTTTAGCAGCAGGCTGAGATTTGACTACAGCCGCTTTAACCGGAGCGGCAGGTTCAGCAGCCGCTTTGGGTTTATCAGGAATAGTCGCTGGAGCAGGTGCTTGCTTCGGCTTGGCTGAAGCAGATACTTTAGGCTTGTCGCTCACCAGATGATCAGCCGCTTTAAATACTTGCAAACAAGAACCGCAACGCACTGCACCCTTCGCCGCCGCTAACTGTTCTAAACGGATACGAAACGTGGTCTGACAATGTGGGCAGCGAGTAATGTGTGTCTCAGCCATAGCGACTAAATCCTTTGTTCTGTTGTCGGGCAGCTTATTATTTCTTAGTGCCTGTTAGGATGATCCAATCTTCCATTTGTTCCATGCCATCCATATTAAACCATGGCTCATAGGCTTGGCGCACTTCATCCGCTTGGTGGCTTAAAAGCCCAGACAAAGCCAGCTTGCCACCCGACTTGGTCAGGGTAGCAATATTCTCAGCTAAAAAGATTAACGGACCGGCTAGGATATTGGCCACCATAATATCGGCTTTCACCTTATGGGTATTCTCAGGAAGTACAACATCATAGCTATTCGCTGAAATACTGTTGCGCTCAGCGTTTTGGCGGGTCGCAAGTAATGCCTGAGGGTCATTATCAACTCCGAGCATACGATCACTGCCCAATAGCAACGCCGCAATGCCTAAAATGCCACTGCCACAACCATAATCGACAACGAGCTCACCACCGACGACGGTTTTATCTAAAAAGCGCAGGCAATGAGCGGTGGTTGGGTGAGTACCCGTACCAAAAGCTAAGCCTGGATCAAGCATCAGGTTGACGGCGTTTTTATCTTCAGGATCTTTCCAGCTTGGGCAAACCCATAGGCGATCACCAAACTGCATTGGGTGGAAGTTATCCATCCAGCAGCGTTCCCAATCTTTATCTTCTACTAGCTCCAGCTTGTGTTCTGGGAAAACCTGTCCTGCCATTTTAGGATCGTAAGCAAACAATTTTTGCATATTGGCAATCAAGGTCGCGCCATTGATTTCAGCATCGAATAAACCGATAACAATGGTTTTATCCCAAACTGGCATCGTGCCAAGTTCAGGCTCTAAAATAGGTTGATCAGCTCCGTCTTGTAAGGTTACTGCTTGTGCACCTTCCAATAACATGGAGTCTTCAATCACTTCTATCTGATCGGGTAATACTTCAACTTTAAGTTGTATCCAAGCCATTAGGCTAATCCTTCTAACTGTTCTAATGCACTGGAAAGTGCAAGTTCATAACCCTTTGGACCTAAACCACAAATGACGCCGACGGCTTTATCTGAAAAATAGGAGTGGGCGCGAAACGCTTCGCGGGCATGAACATTGGAAATGTGGACTTCAATAAAAGGGATATTCACCCCTAAAATGGCATCACGAATGGCAACACTGGTATGGGTAAAAGCCGCTGGATTGATGATGATAAAATCAATACCGTCGCTGCCGGCTTTATGAATGCGCTCAATTAATTCAAATTCTGCATTGGATTGAAAGCAGGCCAACTCCACATCAGCAGACAATGCTTGCTGAGCCAATGACTGTTCAATATCCGCCAAGGTGGTATTGCCATAAACTCCAGGTTCACGTGTACCAAGAAGATTTAGGTTAGGGCCGTTTAATACTAAGATTGAAGGCATAATGAGCTCCGCATATGAGTCGCACGGGATATTACGAAATGATTACAGATCATAATTTTTACTATTGGCGGGAGTTTGCACAAAAAGCGGCGAGGGGTCTAGTCCCTAATGCCGCTAATCCTGTGAAGGACACACTTTTACACAGTTTCGGCCATCTCTTTTGGCTAAATACATCGCTTGGTCTGCGAGATCGATTAATTCATTACTGCTTTGCCCTTGATACAAAGCAATGCCGCAAGAAAAGGTTGAGCTAATTGCGGCCAGACCACCGTGGAGCAAATGAGAGAAATTATTGCGAATCTCATCCATGATTGTCTCAGCATCCTCGATGCCGACATTAGGCAATACGACGGCAAATTCTTCGCCGCCATAGCGCCCAATAAAATCCGTTTTGCGTAAACGTTGAGTTAAAAATAGGGCTAAGTTTTTAATCACATCATCGCCCACAGGATGGCCGTGGTTATCATTCACCAGTTTGAAATTATCGATGTCCACCATCACAAAGCACAGAGAGGTCTCATTTCTTTGCGCCAACCTTAGCTGTTCATCCAATGCCTTTAGAATATGTGTATGGTTGAATAAACCGGTGAGGCTATCGCGTGCAATAAGCTGGCTTAATTCACGGGCTCGACTGCCTCGTGTTCGAATGGTCGATAATAGATGGCGCAGGTCGACAGGCTTGGTTAAAAAATCTTCTCCACCTTCGGCCATCGCTGCCAGCTGTCGTTCTTTATCTTCTTCACCGGATAGATAAATAATGGGGATATTGATGTAGTGCTTGTCTTGGCGAATAACTTTTGCCAGTTCGACGCCATTACACCCTGGCATGTACATGTCCATAAGAATCATTTCGGGGTGGAAGGATTCCAATACGTCCCAAACTTCCATCGGGTTGATGACTTTTTCAGTAATCATGCCTGCTGCGTTTAATGCTTTTTCGGTGAATAGGGCCTGTGATTTTGAATCGTCTACGATGAGAATGCGAAAAGGTTGTTCAGGTACTAAATTCACCAAGCTTTCAAGCTGGGTAATAATGGCTTGAGGGGCAAGTGTTTCGACAGTGCTAATACCTCCTAAGCGTAAGCACTGCAGTCTTTGTTTTAGCGTCATTCCATGAGAGCTGTAAAAAATAATAGGAATCATCGGCCCCATAACAATGTTCATATCGCTCTGTTCGGTGCTGCCTTGATGCTGAGCAATGAGGCTTAAGCCATTATCGGTCTGCTGGAAATCAATGTCGATAATCACGGCTAAAGGGTGGCGTTTATGAATCGCGTGATTGAGCTCGTCTGAAGTATTAAATAGCTCGGCTCTTAAGCCAAAGTACTCCATTTGCTGAGCCAGCTGTATGGCGTTATCCGAATCATTTAAAGCCATGTAAACCGGCTTCTTCACGACGATCATTTTTTCCGCTTTATTATTGTGATCGCTTCTTCGCAACAGCCCTTGGCTTAGGTCCAGCATTAAATCATTGAGTATTTTAAGCTGCTCGCTGCTGGGGTGCGTCTCATTCTCTAATTTAGTGAGAGTATTATGGAATTGGGTCGCGATATCCGTATATTTTGGGGAATCGAAGCGCTGAGCAAAGCGCAATAACTTCTCATTGGCCTGCAGTAAGTCCTGAATACGATCGTGCTGCCATTGATCGTCATTTAAGCACCGCCACAAGTCGAGTAAATGCCGAGCTTGATGGGTGATTCGAGTGGAGAAGTGTTGCTTTAGCTTATCGGCTTTTGAAATATCCATGGTCATCTATACCGCAAATGTTGATATAAGCTTAGCAGTATTAATAACTTTTGCTGATTACGTCGCGAAAAAAGCAAAAATGCTGTTGTGTCCTATAGTAAGTAGATATTTACTCATTTCACGAGAGAGATTGCGTTTGCTTCAAGGACTACAGCAACGAGCTGGAAGGTTATTCGCCTCACTATTAAGAGGGGGGGTTGTGACCTTTCTGATCAGTTTGGTCGTACTATTACGCGCTGATGATCAACAATGGATTAAGAAAGAATTGTTTAAGGAAGCTAGGCAGGAGTTTGGCTCGGATGCTGAACAGCGATTGCGAGATTGGCAGGACCTTTATGAAGATCTGCGCAATGAGGACGAAGACGAGCAGCTGCGTGCAGTGAACTACTTCTTTAATAATCGGGTTAACTATGTCAGTGATCAGAAGCACTGGGGGCAGAAGGATTATTGGGCTACGCCTTATGAATCACTGACGACTGACGGGGCCGATTGCGAAGACTTTGTGATTGCCAAATATTACACCTTAAAAGAGCTGGGTGTGGCCGTCGAAAAACTTCGCATCACGTATGTTAAAGCGTTGCGAATTAATCAAGCCCACATGGTATTGACCTACTTCCCGACACCTGACGCGATCCCCTTGGTATTAGATAACCTAATCGGTAAAATATATCCGGCGAATAGACGTAAAGATCTTGAACCTGTGTATAGTTTTAATGCCTCGGGTATGTGGCTAGAAAGAATGAAAGGACAAGGGATTCGTATGGGAAACCCCAACAAACTCGATTTATGGACGGGCCTGCGATTAAGAATGTCTGCGCAAGGCATGGAAATTTAAAGCCAACTACCGCCTATTGAAGGCATGACAAGGAAATGTACATGACATTAAGACGTCAACTCAGCCTAATGGCGAGTGCGCTTATTCTCTTTTTATTAACGGGGAATTTATTTGTCACTTTGACGAATTCCAGTAATTATTTTGAACAGCAATTGAATGCACGTGCTTATGATGCCGCCACGTCATTAGCGCTTTCTATGTCGAATGCTGTTGCCGATGGCGACAAGGTAAAGCTGGAACGAATGATGGATGTGTTATTCGATCGTGGATTCTTTTCTGAAATCACCTTGCAGCTTGTTGATGGCAGTAAGCTACAACGCCTGGCTCAACAGGGAGCAGGAAACCGTGCAGCCCCGGGTTGGTTTATTTATTATGTTGATTTATCCGTTATTCCTGCGAATACCGATGTCACGCAAGGTTGGCAGCGATTGGGGAGTTTGACGGTTCAAAGTCATACCGATTTTGCTTATCGAGATTTATGGAGCATCGTCAAAGGTGAGGTAATCTGGTTTTTATGGATGGCGCTTATTAGCTTAGTCAGCCTGCAAATTATTTTACGTTGGATGTTTAAGCCTCTTGAGTTAGTAGAGCAGCAAGCACTGGATATTAGTGAGCGCAATCTTTACGAGCAAGAAAAATTACCGCGAGCGCGAGAATTAAGACGGGTCGTATTGGCCATGAATCAGATGGTTCGCAAGCTTAAAGCTATTTTTGCCGAGCAGTCTGCGATTACCGAAAAACTACGAGAAGAAAGTTATCTTGATGATGTTTCGCATTTATTAAATCGACGCGGTTTTGATCAACGCTTACAGCATATTTTACAGCAACCCGATGGCTATAGCGGCGTATTGGTTTTAATGCAGGTACAAGGGTTTGCTCAGTTTAATCAGGAGCAGGGTCGAGAAGCGGGTGATGAATTATTATTTCGCATTGGTGAGATTTTAAATCAATGGCATAGCGACCATAGCGATGCACTCGTCAGTCGTCGTACTGGCGCCGATTTTTCTCTGTATATTTCAGCGACCGATTTGGCACACAGTGAAGAACTGGTTCAGCAATGTTTTAACGTGCTATCCACCACGGTATTATCTCAACGCAGTGATATTAATTTTCATATGGGAGCCTTATTTCTACAGCGCTCGCTGGTGATTGAAGGGACGCATGTAGAAACCCCAGTATCCCTTGTTGACGTATTAAGTAAAGCGGATGTTGCCTTGAGACAAGCTCAGACACAGCCTATCAGTCGCTATGGATTTTATGCGAAAGCGAATGGCGAACTAGAGCGTACTGCGAGTGAATGGAAGGTGGTGCTAGAAAAAGTACTGCGAGAAGAGAGCATTCAGTTGCACTACCAGCCTATTTTGGATACTCGAGGCGAGAATGTTATCCATTTTGAAGTGCTAAGCCGCATTTACGACCAGCAAGGAATGATTTCTGCCGCGCGTTTTTGGCCGATGATTGAGCGCCACCAATTAACCCCAAACTTTGATTTGTTGGTTATTAAAACATTATTAGAGCAATTACAGGCTTCGGCATTAGATTCTTCTGAGGTGCAGAAAAAGTTTTGCATTAATTTATCAGCGGCATCGATTTTGCGAGAGTCGTTTCATGATCAGCTTGAAGTATTACTTGATGAGTATCCTCAATGGCGAGAATTCTTATGCATAGAAGTGGCTGAATTTTCAATATCGCACATCGAATCGCCGTTAGCGCGCTTGGCACACCGTTTAAAATCAAAAGGTGTTGATTTGGGCATTGATCAGGTTGGCACAGGCGCTTTAGCCTTTGCTTACTTGCAGCGTTTGCCACTCAGTTATTTACGCATTGCGGGTAGCTTTAATCGGGGTTTACACTTGGCGTTAGATCATAAGTTTTTCATTCAATCTATGGTGCAGATTGCTCACAATCTAGACTTACAAGTGCTAGGGGAAGGGGTGGAAAATAAAAACGACATAGAAGCGTTACGACAAACCGGTGTCGATGGTATGGGGGGATATTATTTTACCCATCCGATCAGTGATTTAACGTCGGCACTCAACTGGGTGGTCGATTTAAAAGGTGATAAGGATGTTTAGTGCCTGCGACAATGTGTCGCTGGTATTGAATCGTGGGCAGGGTAAAATGTCTGTATTATTTAAACAGAGTTTAAAATTTTGAAATACAATCATCGATCCATACATTTTTTAACGATGCGTTTACTAACGACCGTTGCCGCCTTTTTACTGTCCACTTCCGTTCTTGCAGAGCTGGTGGTTGAAGAGGGCTACCTACGTAAGCCTATCCCCGGGCGCAGTATGAGTGCCGCGTTTATGACTATTAATAATACCGGAACCGCCGATATTGTATTAAAAACAGCGGCCATAGACGGTGCCAAAAGCGTTGAAATTCATACTCACAGTCATAAAAACGGTGTGATGAGCATGCGCCAGTTGCATGCATTAACGATTAAAGCGGGCGCGGCCGTCGTGCTTGAGCCAGGCGCTTTACACCTGATGGTTTTTGGTATTAAAAAATTGCCTGAAATTCCTCAGTTAACCCTTTGTGATGAGCTTGATCAGTGTGCTAACTTTCCGCTTGAAATTCGCAATCTGGTTCAATAGCCAGTATCTGGCTAAGCTAGAAGATTGAGCAATCTAGATGGTTTTTATTGCTCAATCACTCCGCGAGTAAATGCAGAAACGATAAAGTCGACAAAAACTTTCAAGCGCTGAGCTTGGAAGTTGTCTTTATGGTAAATCAAATACAAGGGCGTATCCGCCAATTTCCAGTTTTCAAAAACCGATACCAGTTGTTGATTTTTTATTTCATCTTGGCAGTAGTAATAAGGTAAGCGCGCAATCCCATTATTAGCTAACGCCATATTTTTTATAACCCGGCCATTTTTGCAGCGAATCCCCCCAGAAACCATAACCTCTTGGCTCACGTTAGATTTATAAGCATGTTGAAACAACCAGTGATTAATGGAACCCGTAATGCATTGATGCTGAGTGAGTTCGTTGGGTACACTGGGTTTTCCATAGTGCTTTAAATAGCTGGGCGAGGCGAATAGGCCGTTAGTAATGGTCATTAATTTTCGGGCGATCAAGCCTGAATCGGGTAGCTTCCCCATGCGAAAGACCATATCAAACTGACCCGAAAGCAAATCAACCCGTTCGCTACTAAAATCTAAATTAACTCTAATGTCGGGATATTGTTGAATAAACTCGGCGATTAATTTAGCAATAACATCTTCGCCGAGGTAGCCACCAACGCAATTGATATTAATGTTGCCTTGCAGTTGATGAGCTTGTTCCATCGTCATCTGAACCGCGCTATCAAGGGTATTAAAGGCGAGCTGGCACTGGTTGAATAGCAATTGCCCTTGCTCGGTTAAACGCTGTGCGCGGGTAGTGCGAGTAATTAAACTCACGCCGAGTTGAGCTTCGAGTTGGTTTAGCTGTTTTGACAAATGTGATCGTGAGCAATTGAGTACTTCAGCGGCTTTGGTGAAGCTACCTTGCTTAGCAATTATGGCAAAGGCATTGAGATCATCGAGCTGAGCCATATTGGTATTACCCTGTCATTGGAAAGGCTTATAGAGAACATCAAATATAGAGAGCATTAAATTAAATGATTAGGAGTTATATGTAAACAATCATGTATCTTTGGCGCTATATATCAACAATGGTGTCAGGCCTATGATATGACCTTCTAAACGAATCAAAGGGTCAGGTCATGAAACAACTTATCGTAATTACCGGTGCATCTTCAGGAATTGGCGCGGCGATGGCAAAGGCCTTTAGCGCAGCAGGGCATCCACTATTATTAGTTGCCCGTCGTATCGAACCCATGCAGTCATTAGAGCTACCGAATACACTCTGTGTCAGTGTTGATGTCACCGATGGCGTAAAACTACAGCAAGCAATCAAACAGGGTGTCGCGCAGTACGGCCCAGTAGGTTGCTTAGTTAATAACGCGGGCATCATGTTGCTAGGGCAGGCGGATAAGCAGAATCCAAGTGAGTGGGCTGCTATGTTGAACGTGAATGTTATGGGCGTATTGAATGGAATTCATGCGGTGCTAGAAGATATGAAGCAGCGTAAAACAGGCACCATAATCAATATCAGCTCTGTTGCAGGGCGTAAGACATTCCCTAATCACGCTGCTTATTGCGCAACAAAATTTGCAGTGCATGCGTTAACTGAGAATATTCGTGAAGAAGTAGCTATGAATGATGTGCGTTTGATTACGATAGCGCCTGGTGCGGTAGAAACCGAATTACTAAGTCATACAACGGATGAAGACATTAAAGCGGGCTATGAAGATTGGAAGCAATCGATGGACGGAGTCATCGAGCCTGATGTTATCGCAGAAGCTGCGATGTTTGCTTGGCAGCAGCCGCAGAATGTATGCGTGCGTGAAATCGTTTTAGCCGCGACTCGCCAGCAGCCATAGGTAATCGTCATACCCGGTTATTACAGCATGATATCAAAGTGCTCATCATGATTGAGCACTTTGACTGCGGCCGCTACTTTAATTTAGGCATTTCTGGAAAAGCATCCGACTTTTCAAAGGTTGCACTTTGACGATCTAACACACCCACATCCAATACGGGCGAAGCATCAATATGCTGAGCGTCCATCATCTGAGCGATACGCTGAAGGGATGAAATAATCATCGTCTGCTCCCACATCTGCAAGTCACCAAACTGTCTAGTGAACTGATCCTGCAAAGGAAGAGGCGCTTCTTTAAGAGTTTCTGTCCCTAGCTCTGTAAGAAAGGCATGTACTTTTCTCTTATCCTCTTTCGAGCGCTCTCGAAAAACCAATTCTTTCTTTTCTAATCGATCCAAAATGCTAGTCACCGTTGCTTGGCTAAGGCTTATTTGGTTCGCCAGCTCGCCGATAGTCGCATCGCCTTTATCTCGAATAGTCTGAAGCAGAAGAATTTGCGGCGCAGTTAACCCCGTTGTCTTAGCTAAATGCTTCGAGTGTAGATCGGTGGCTCTGATCACGCGTCGTAGTGCGACTAATACTTCTTCGATATTGTTCAAGACGTTTCTCTGGTTAGCGATTATTAAAAACTAGTATATAGAAGTGTTTAGAGGGCTAAAAGAATTCAAATTCTTAGGGTCGATGTATTTGTCATTTTAATGCGTCAGATCTCCGGACTCATGGGCTGAATAGCGTATTTTTCAGTAACTATCCGCGTTGATATCGGTTGAAGAGCGCGAGGGTGATTAAAAATTAAACTGTTAGTAAATATTATTTAGAGTACAATGTTTCGTCCACTAAATAAATAATAGTGTGAAACATTCATTATTAGCGAAAATTGATGATTCTTAAAAGGAATTTAGGGGTTTTCTACGATTGAATGGTCGTTCAATTACTTAGTGTACGAATAATATATTCTGATCAAGGAGAAATTTTGTCTAGTTTAGAAAACATTGTGCTTAGACGTCCCACGCTTGAAGACGGTATGGGAGTCTATCGATTGGTTGAGAGTTGCCCGCCATTAGATACAAACTCCAGTTATTGCAACCTGCTACAAAGCAGTCATTTTTCAGCGACGTCTGTTGCTGCTGAACTGGAAGGAAGCCTCGTAGGATTTATCTCCGGTTACATCATTCCTGATCGTACGAATACCTTATTTGTTTGGCAAGTGGCCGTTAGCCAAAATGCCCGTGGGGTTGGTTTGGCATCACGCATGTTATCTGAAGTTTTATCCCGCCCAGAATGCGCGGCTGTCGAATATTTAGAAACTACGATTACGCAAGATAACCAAGCATCTTGGGCCTTGTTTGAGGGCTTAGCAAAAAAGCTCTCGGTAAATCTTCAACGATCGGATTGGATGGATAAAGAAACCCACTTTTCTGGCTTACACGACTCAGAGACGCTTGTGCGTATCGGTCCTTTCCTTCGCGCGACGAAATAAGAGAATAAACAATGAAAATTTTTGACGAAATTGAATCCGAAGTACAAAGCTATGCTCGTGCATTTCCTCGCATTTTTAATCGCGCCAAAGGCGAGTTCATGTGGGATGAAGAAGGTAAGCAGTATTTGGATTTTCTAGCGGGTGCTGGAACATTGAATTACGGGCATAACAACCCAATTTTCAAAGAAGTATTACTTGATTACATCCAAAATGATGGCATCACGCACGGCTTGGATCTACACACTAAAGCCAAGGGCGAATTTTTACAGACCTTTAATGACAAGATCTTAAAGCCTCGTAACATGGAATACATGGTGCAGTTCACGGGTCCAACCGGAACGAACGCAGTAGAAGCGGCAATGAAGGTTGCTCGTAATGTAACGGGTCAGCAAAACATAGTTACCTTTACCAACGGCTTCCATGGTGTGAGCTTAGGTGCTTTGGCTGCTACCGGTAACTCTCATCACCGTGATGCGGCAGGTGTAAGCTTAACGGGTACGCACCGTATGCCTTATGACGGTTACCTTGGGGATAATATTGATACGACTGAATATTTGGATAAGGTTTTATCCGATTCCAGCAGTGGTATTAACTCGCCAGCAGCGGTGATTGTAGAAACTGTTCAGGGTGAAGGCGGCATTAACGTCGCGAGTATTGAATGGTTGCAAAATCTGCAAACGGTTTGCCGCAAGCATAAAATCTTATTAATCATTGATGATATCCAAGCCGGTTGTGGTCGTACCGGTGATTACTTCAGCTTTGAAGAAGCAGGCATCGAGCCAGATATTATTACCCTGTCTAAATCATTGGGTGGTTACGGACTGCCATTTGCACTTTGTCTGATGAAGCCAGAATTAGATCAGTGGAAGCCGGGTGAGCACAACGGTACGTTCCGCGGTAATAACTTAGCGTTTGTAACCGCTAAGGCGGCCATCGAAACTTACTGGTCTGATAATAAGTTCAGTGATGAAATTAAGCGCAAGGGTCAATATACATCTGAACGTTTAGAAAATATTGTCGCTAAATATGGTGATGGCAATTTCAATACCAAGGGTCGTGGTATGTTCCAAGGTATTAACTGTGTCAACGGTGATATCGCTGGGAAAATTACCCGAGCAGCTTTTAAGAAAGGTCTTATCATTGAAACCAGTGGTGCCGATGATCAGATCGTTAAGTTCTTCTGCCCGTTAGTGATTACTGATGAGAGCCTGAAGCAAGGCATTGATATTGTAGAAGAAGCGGTACGGGAAGTATGTGCTAAAGAAGACGAAATTCCTGAAGAAAAGATATACTTCGAAACTGAATAATTTAAAGAAAATGTAAAAGGCCACATTATGATTGTAAGAACATTAGCCGAAGCGAATCAGTCTAATCGTAGAGTTGTTTCTCCAGACGGCAATTGGGAAAGTACACGACTCTTGCTAAAAGATGATCAGATGGGTTTTTCCTTTCATGTCACTACTATCTATAAGGGTGCTGATTTTCAGATGCATTACCAAAATCATCTAGAATCTGTCTACTGCATGTCGGGTAGAGGTGAAGTGGAAACACTGGCTGATGGTAAAAAATATCCTATTGAGCCGGGCACGGTTTACATTTTGGATAAGCACGACAAGCATGTTTTACGTGCTTTTGAAGAAATGAAAATGGCGTGTGTGTTCAATCCGCCAGTCACTGGTAAGGAAGTTCATAATGCCGAAGGTGCTTATGAATTACTTGATGAGGCGGAAGCTTAGTATTTCAGAAGGACTGTATGCTCAGCAAGGATGCTGGACATAAAAAAGCCCGATGCGGTAAAGACTGTATCGGGCTTTTTTATATGACACTTATTAAGTAATACCATTAAATTACTCAGGTCTAGCAGGGGCCTTCAGAGTGCTCTAATAATTTAAACCGGAATCCTCCGTAACCAGCTTGAATAATTCTAAATGTATCGACTGAATATTGATGCATATATCCTTTGAGGCAAAGAATCCTATCGGGTGTATTCAGCAGGTGTGCCCAGTTATTCTCTAAGCTGTCTCGATCATGATCTTCACTGTAAGGGATGATAAGGCGATCTAAATAATCAGTTTCATCAATATTGGTCGAAGAGGGGGATACTTTAAAGCCAATACAATTGCCACTTGCGCAGTCATAAGTTACGGCGGTTCCATTAAATGATATAGGCTCCTCAGCAATAATCGTTTTGAAATAAGATCCAAGATACGACGCGCCGATAGAGAGAATAGCGATGCAGACGATTGACGTAAGTACGAACCAAGATCTTTTATTCAATAAATTCATGCTAATTCTCGATTGTTTTCAGTAAAAACACATTTACTATAATTCGATTTATTGTCAAGGAATATAGAATGGATTCTGCATTCGAACCACGCACACTCTCATTAACTTTTGATTTACTTTTTGATCAAGTTCCCGCCACTATCGGAAAAGCGGCAGACATTGTATGGAGCGACGTTTTAACCTCTAAGAAGTTTCATACCGAAGTAACCCAAAGAATCCTCAACTCTCTTAAAAAAGAGTACGGGTTAATCAGCCAAGAATTTTATAATAGCAACAAAAAAGAAATACAGAGTATTATCTCAAAATCTGCTGGTAAATACGCAGAGAATAGCGCTGGTGGCAAAAGAATAAAAGACTTGGGCTCTGAATTAGAAGGGAGCGTTAAAGAGATTGAAAATCATTTTAATCATTCAAAAGCAGGTATCTGGATAAATGAGGCCAGTAAATCGGT
>Ga0209396_1000449_pt1 | contig 49289 bp, 43 predicted proteins | sample GOMGulsemesocosm_6_FD_184638 | JGI IMG/M metagenome (GOLD analysis project Ga0209396, IMG submission 184638) | Methane-oxidizing microbial communities from mesocosms in the Gulf of Mexico - GOM8C Gulf of Mexico (SPAdes) (version 2) | ecosystem: Environmental > Aquatic > Marine > Cold seeps...
GCAGTTACATTAACAAATACTACAATGCTTTGAGGCTGCATTCAGGCATAAGCTATTGTTCACCAATAGAATATGAAGCTATAGCAGCATGAAATAAAATGTGTCCGTTTTATCGGGGGTAGATCACTTTTAACAGTTGGTTAGGTTCCGCTTCGCTTCACATTATAACCAACAATTAAAAGCCTCTTAGTGGGGCGTTAGGTGTTTAGGAAGTATCATGCAATATCAAAAAGTTATAACTTTATTTTTACTCATACTTTTTTCATCAAATTCATCTGCTGATAAGAAAATAAAAATGGGAGTTACTTGGGGGTACACCGCAAGTGGTTTCTTTTCTCCTGAAATTGAAGAGCTAATAGTTAAGAAAGTGGTCGCTAATTCTCCAGCAGAGCAAGCAGGATTAAAGGTTGGCGATAAAGTTATATCTGTCGAAGATTGTAATATACCTGGATGTTCTGCTTCAAAAGCAAAAGGTTATCTAAAACCTGATTCAGGGGCAGAGCTTCACTTTGTTATAGAAAATAATAAAGGTGAAATTGAAAATATCGTAATTACAGTGGGTTAAGTAAGCCTAACAAGGGTTTTCAAGTCGGACAAATTACAGTTGGCTCTTTGTTCGTGCCTCACTTATTTTAGCCAACTGCAATTTGCCGCTTAAAACGGCGTTAGATTACACATCGAATCAGCATATTTTTATATTGAATTAGGACTAAAAATTGAAAACCAAGATTAAAGCTGTTACTGGAAAAATATTATTCGAACTTACTATTGTTGCACTTGGTATATTATTAGCCATTGCAATTAACTCTTGGTATCAGGGAAATCAACAAAAGGAGCAGGCAAATGATTTGCTTAAAAAAATTGAATACGAAATTAGTTTAAATCTAATAAGTCTAAAGGAAGTAAATACTGCTTTTGTTGAAAGTATAAAGCTGACTAATAGCTATATCTCCGATGTGAAAAGCGGAAAAAAAATAGACCCAAATTATAGCCTTAACATTTTATCTGTCGATTTTGGTGTTTGGAGATTTACCCGACATAGAGAGGAACTAGACCGACTTCCTGTAGATATGTTGATTGCTATTTCAGAAAGTTATAGAGCTTTAGAGAAAGCCGAATTATATACTTTAGAGCTAGCCTTATCCAAATTTGAAAAACTTATGGAAAGTATTAACGAAAAAGAAACCCTCATAAAAGTGTCGAGAGAGCTTAAGCAAGCAAAATTTCATTTAGATATTGCTCAAATGAAACTCAAAAACTGCATAATTATCATTGAACAGTATCATCCTGTTTAAGTCTTGATATTATAATAGTACTAAACAGAGTTTTTGTGAAAATCAGTAAGCCTAACAATAACTTCAAATGGAAAAAATACGGTTGGCTGTTTTCACTCCGTTCAACATTTTAGCCAACAATATTTTTCCGCTTAAGTAGGCGTTATGTTTATTTCTAATTATGGATGATTTGCACATGGAGGCTTGTCAAAATATGGAACAACTATTAAAAAAACTAGTTGACGAGCAAAGAGAATCTACAGGTTTAGTTGGTCTTGGAGCTATAATTATTCAGGATGAAAAAATCTTTGGTCCTGTGGTGAACGGTATGCGAAGAAAAGGAAAAGAAGCTTCTTTGACTGGTGAGGATCTATGGCATATAGGCTCTGTTACAAAATCTTTTACAGCCACGATGATAGCCCGTTTGGTTGAGAAGGGAAAACTCAATTGGAATACTACTATAAAAGAGATCTTTCCTGAGGTTAATAGTTTAAATGCAGGTTGGTACAGCGTCACGCTACAACATTTACTAACTCATACATCTGGAGCCGTAGCTAATTTTCCTTTTTTGGTTAACTTCAAAAATCCGAGTGAGGGACTAGAAAGGATGGGAGCACGAGAATCTGCTGTCATAAAGATATTGAAAAAAGAACCTAAAACTGAATTAGGAAGTACTTTCGAGTATTCAAATGTTGGATACACTATTGCTGGAGTTATAGCTGAGAAAGTAACAGGAAAACCATGGGAGGAACTCATCAATCAAGAGGTTTTTATTCCCCTTAAAATACAAAAAGGTGGCTTTGGTCCTCCTCAGAACACTGATAAAGAGTTAAGTCAGCCGAGAGGACATCGGAATCTATTTGGGCTTAAGATTGCCGTAGATTCACAAGATGATAATACACCAATAATAGGACCTGCAGGCACAATACATTTATCATTAAGTGACCTGTTATTATTTGCTAGTGAACACTTGAAAGGGCTACAGGGTAAAGGCACATTACTTAAGCCCGAAACTTTTCAGCGTTTGCATAAAACATCTTTGGATGATTATGCCTGTGGTTGGATTGTAAACTCCCCAAAAGATTTAGCGGTTGGTCCTGTAATGTGGCACAATGGTTCAAATACTATGTGGTATACATTACTAGCGATAATACCCAATTTAAATACTGTCGTCGCCATCACTTCTAATGATGGCAACTTTGATGTTGCAGAACAATGTGCGTGGGAAATTATTGAAGAAGTAGTGCAGAATAAAAATAACAAGAAAATCAAGCAGGACTTTTAACCGTTGGCTAGGTTCCGCTCCGGTACACATTTAGCCAACAATAAACCCCCTTAGCTGGGCGTTAGTTGCCAAGGAGTGTACATCATGGACGAGCCCACCATTGAAGCCTTATTTGTTCTATTCTTCGCTGTTTTTCCTTGTGGTATTTCTGGATACTTGATTGCCTTTAAGCGACGTCGAAGTTTAATTTCTGGTTTCAACGACAATAATTTTTCTAACTCTAAAGCATTTGGAAAGAGCGTAGGTTTAAGCTTAATATTTCTTTCTGTATTTTTGGCATTAATAGCTTATTTTTGGCACTTGAGGGATCTTACAGAAAACCAAATGTCTTATTATGTTCTCTTACTAATTATTGGTGTCGTGATAAATTATATTTATGCTATTGTTAAGTATCGTAAAAAAGGCAACTAAGCCATTCAAGCAGGGCGTTATAACTCAAAATCAAAACCTTGTGCTGCCTACAAATGGGTAAATGATGTTTTTGATCATGCGGACCTTCTTGTTTCTCAAGCAGAACTAGGTCGTGAAGTACCAGAGACATTGGGTTCAAACTACCGTGAAGTGGTTTTTGGTAATTATCGCATTATCTATAAAGTTGGAAATGAGGTAAATATATTAACTGTACGTAATAGTCGTCTGCTTCTAAGTTCGGATAATATTGAGTTATAACAAGCGCTTCAAACGGAAAAAACACAGCTGGCTGTTTTCACTCCGTTCAACACTTTAGCCAGCTATATTTTTCCGCTTCACTTCACATTATATCTAACAATTAAAAGCTTCTTAATAGGGCGTTAAATACACAAGTAGAGTACAGTGAATAAATCACAAATTGTAATATCAATAGTTATGAGTGTTTTTGTCGTTGGATGTTCAAGCTCAACAGACAAGGTTTCAAGTAGTTTAGACTAAGCAAAACATCCTCAACAACGAAGTTTTGAATGGTGCCAATAAAAATTATTCTTCGGTATCTATTAGTCATAAGCATCGTGAAATTAATGCTAAGGATTGTGATTCACAAGCACGTCAAACTTATATAGATACTAAAGAAAAAGAAAAAGAAAAAGAAAATCAAAGAGAATAGCTGTAGTGTTAACGTGTACTTAACAATTCAAACGAACAAATAACATTTGGCTGTTGTTCGTTCTTTACTATTTTAGCTAACTTATTTGTCGCTTAATATGGGTATTATTAGTACGATTTAGTACTACTCAGGAGTCAATTTTATTTGGAGTTATTATGGAAGATGATAAGGTTCTAAATGTTTCACAAAACAAATTAGTGCTTTCTCTAGCTATTGGAGGAGGCTTAGGCTCTTCCATCGGAACTGCTGTTGGTTTACTTTTTGGTCAGGCAATCTATGGAGACGCAAGTAACGGTCTTGTCTGGGGTATAGTCATCGGTACAGCTATAGGTGCAGGCATTGGATTTGTTTTTACTTTGCTAAAACCATCTAATTAATCCTGATGTAATCTACATATAAGCTGTTCAAGCGGGGCATATAACAGTTGGCTAATTCCGCTTCGCTTCACGTTATAACTAACAATTAACAGCCTGTTAGTGGGGCGTTGGTACGTGTTTCTGATCAATCAATCGAGGTAAACATGGAAAGTTTCGAGATTCAAAGTAATGAAGAAGTACCATCAGAGTATAAAAGAGGGGCTTGGCTTACAGGTTTTTTAGTTTTAATGTTTGTTAGTAACCCTTTAACTGCTTATATTTATCAAATCCGGAACTACTGACTGGTTAATATCTTAATGCAACATCAGATGTGATTTATTCTCTAGGTATGGTGGCTCTTCTCCATATTTCTTTGTTATAGGTATATGGAAGAGAAAAATGGGGACTTCAAGGATTTATATTTCGGTCTTCTTTACTTTTGGTATTAATATGTCTATTGGCATTGGAATTTTAGGATCTTTAGTGGGTCCGTTAGGTGCTTTATTCGTCTTTTTAACGACAATAAGTTAACTAGCATATTTCAACTAAACGTAAAATAAGCTATTCAATACAGACAAAAAAAGCCCCGTATAAACGGAGCTTCCTCTTCTTGAATATTTGCAAGGATTAGCCTAATAAATCCAGAAGTTCGAGTCTTTCTTTTGCTAGAATATATCTTGCGCGGACGTCATCAATTTGCTGTTGAGTTAATTTCTTACCAAGGGTACGAAGTCCTCCATCAGCATCATTGTGATGAATTCCCATAGCAAACTTAAGGTATTCCATAAGCAACGGTTGAGCATCAAGATATGATATAGAATTCATAGCCTGAGAAATTTTGTTTGCTTCTGCCCACTCGCCTTTTAAAACATGTTCCTGCATAGTAACACTAGCTTTTGGGAAGATAGTACCTACACCTGTAATCCCACCGCATGCTCCTGCAAGTCCTGCGTGTACAGTTACAGTATCAACACCTGCCAATATTTTTAAATCTTTGTTCTCTAACATCAGCGTTTCAATAGTTGAAACATCTGTAGTCGATATTTTAAGAGCAGTTACTTCAGGTAGTGCAGCAAGTCTTCTAAGAATATCTGTTGAAATTGCATGATATCCGGCTGCATCAGGGTTGTTATAAGGCATAATTGTAACACCTGCCTCTTTTGCAGCTATTGCAGCAAGCTCATAGTACGCATACATCTCTTCATCAGAAGGAACCGCCTTAGTTTTTGGCGGCATCACCATGACTGTATCCACACCAACCGTTGCGAGTCCTTCAATGATTTTGGCAAGCTTTTCCTTCGTTTCTGCTGCAGCTCCACTGATCAATGGAACATTGTATTCTTTAGCAACCTCAGAAAGGGATTTAAGTAAAGAAAGACGCTGTTCGGTGCTCAGGTAGCTATTCTCACCCAGAGTACCAGAAGCTACAAGTCCGCCCATTCTGCTTCCGCCCTTTCCTTGAGCTTTTAAGACAGTTGCGGCCTGTTTCTGTGTTGTATCAAAGTCAATTTCAAGGGCACCGGATTCTGACTCTTTTAGCCATGTAAATACGGCTGGCATAACCGTATATCGCCAATCTGTACTATTTGTTTCCATTATACTTCCTATTGTTTAAAAATAACATTGTATACATTATACCAAGTAAATCATATCAGTTAAACTACCTTCGGAAAAGAGGCTTGTTGGGTTACGCCCTCAAAGGGAATAAGTTAACGCTCAAAGTGTATTACATGCCAACATTCAGTTGACCCCTAAACTCATTATTTTTCTCTTGATTTCTGATATATTCAATCACGATACTTTAATCTAGCCCTACTGTTGAAACAAAAAAACTCTAGTCCAAAAGCTTTATCCATTGAAGTTGCGCTGTCTACCTCTGTTTTTTATTTTCCGAATTTTTATTAAACGGTATGTTGGTGTAATTGTAATGATAACAAGGCCTTAAAGTCTGATTCGTAACTCTTGATTCGGTTCACCCGCTCACTTTTAGCTAACTACAATTTGCCCCTTAACAGGGCATTATATGCCGAAGTTAACATATGAAGATGTAGCATGAAAAAATCAGATGTAGATTTTATATTCCGTAAGCACCATCGGTTTAGGTATACCGTTATTATTAATCATTTTTAAAGGTATAATTACTGACCTGTTTTCTGCCGAGGATGTAGCTGAATAATGAGTCAATTTACATATAAGCCATGCAAGCAGGACAAATAACAGTTGGCTTTTGCTCCTTCGTCACTTATTTTAGCCTACTATTACTTGCTTCTTAACGAGGCGTTAGGCTTAAACACCTATATCAGTGTTGTGAGCTATTCAAATATTTAGGGGATAATTAGTAAATGGAAAAGTTAAAAACGTTACAGCTACCTTTCATTATTTTTCTATTAGTTTCATTAGTAATATTATTCTTAGAATATCAAAGTATTGTAGAGGAAAACTCAGCTTTAAAAATGAAAGTATCTGAAGGTATAGTCATTACGGATAACATTTTAAAGTCCATTGATGTGAAACTCCCAAAGACACCGCAAGGTAAATCTACTCATAAAGTAGAAGTTGGAAGTTTGGTTCCGAAAAATGACATTGATAAAGCAAAAGAAATTACCTTTGCTGGAATTGAAACTAGCAAAGAAAATAAAAATGCCAAGAAAATACCTTTTGAATTTCAAGATGTCGATTACGAATGGGCTACGTTATTAGAAACTTCAGTTAGTGATGCGTTTATGACAAGTCTATTGTTAGAAGAATTCACATTAGAAAATGTAGAATGCCGTACTTCAACTTGTGAGGTCAAGATGCCTAAGGGGCAGGATGATACATTTCATCAATCAGTACTTGTTCTTTTTGCATTAGAAGAATTAGGGATTAAACATCATTCGTTCAAAGTAAGTCCTGAAGCCGAAGATGGTACTGTTGTCTTTTATTTTGATAAATACGAATCAGAGTAAGATAAGTCTAACAAGGTATTAGGTTTTTAAATTCCTACTTCTTGATTTCTTTATATTTCATCTTGATTGTAATTATTGTGTTTATCTTGTGTTTGAATTATGTTAACAATAAGGCGGGTTAATTTTAACTCGAAATTATATAAGGAATTGTAATCATGAAAAAAATCATAACAACTGTGCTAGTTTCACTTACTCTATTTGTTGCTTCAGCATTCGCTTTTCCTCCTTTTGCTACTTTAGATACGTTTTATGACGCTAATGGAAATGAAATAGGGTCAAGGTTTATTGGATGCACAGGTGGCAGTACCACGGGGCAAACTACGGGGTTTGCAACTGTTGAGAGAGAGGTGATAGCAAGTTGTCGCTACAATGGAAGAACTAATATATTGTAATTATTAGAGGTGGTGAATTGTTAATTCACCACCTTATCAGCGAATACTAAAACCAAACAAACACTTCAAACCTTTAGGCTCTTTTACTCGCTTCTTATCAAGGTGTTTTAGCTAAGTGGCAGACTCCTTGGGTATTCACCCTATAATGCTCTAACGTTGGTGTATGGGACACAATAAAGATCGTTATTTACTCAACCGCTTATGAATAATAATCAAATCGTAAACTCACCGAACCCCCATCCAAACCCAAGAAGGCAATTAGCCTTGAAAAGCTTGAATTTTCTAAAGTCAATTCGCGCAACAAAAATCCGGAAAAACAACTATCTCGTAGTGAGAAGGCTATCGAAATCTTAAAAAATCGAGCAGTTCATTAAAGAAAACCCAAGTAAATTTGCCTTTATTAGGAAGAACTACAGATTAAGTCATGTCTCTCGATTATGTCATCTGCTGGACGTCTTTCGTGGTGGTTATTATTATTTTTTAATCGACTAGCGTCACCTCATAAAGTTTTGGACAATTACCTTAGAGCTGAACTAATTAAGCAACACCTAGGTTAATGAAATAGCTTCACTTGGTAGCTCGACTAAAGCCTTTTATTTTCGCTTGCCCAATAGAGGAAAACATTACTAAACTACAAGTAACCACTTAAAATATGCCGGAATGATTTTAAGGTCTTGTCGGAAAGTCAGGCCTGATAAGGAGCATAAGCTGAATAGCAACGCTGATAGATAATGCCTTACTTCTACACGTTTAAAGCAGAGGCTATTCATGGAAAGCGCTTTAAAATCAAGACGAGGCAACTATCTTTAGTCATAAATACATAGAGTTTTACAATCAATAACAATTACATTCAAGTTTAGGTTATACAATGCCCGAAAAATATGCGAAATTAGGATTTTGAAATGTGTCTATGAAAATGGAGTAAGATCACTTCGATTCATATTATAACCAACTGTTTTTGTACGCTTAAGTGGGCGTATGTTACTCAAGGATGGGGCGAGGTTATGCGTAATAAGGGCTTTATATTAATGGAATTACTCGTAGTCATTGTAATATTAGGTGTTTTTGGCTGTAACAATGTTGCCTAAATTTATAAACCTGCAAGGCGATGCGAATAAGGCAGTGATGAATTCGATGAAGGGTGCCATTGAATCTGCTGATAAATTAGTTACTTTAGAGATTTTCTAACCCCTAATAGGTTAAATGCAAACCAAAGTAGACTTTCTTTAGATAATGGTCAAAATATTCGCATTAGAGGGGGGGCTGACGCTAGATGGAATAGAACCTTTTTACACCTTGTAGATTTTGATAATATTGCTTAGGTAGCTTCTAATAATTTTACTGATGATTAGCTTAAGTGGTGTGTTCGCCAACGTAATTCTAATTGGTTTTTAAATAGAGGGTACTCTACGCTAGGTACTGGTACTGGTACAGGTTTTGCCATTTTCCCATTAGGAAATAATGTCAATCGTGACCGTTGTTATATTTATTATTTTAATCAAAATGATAGCGCTACTCCATCTACGATACAGCCATCAATTATTGGTGCTGACTTTAGCGAATGTTAAAATATAATCAGTTTTCATTGCCGATTTTAACTAGAATTTATAGTAGAATCATAACTATAAGTTTCCTCTTAATGAGGCGTTATATGCTGTAACGGTTCAGCGTATTGTTTGATTTCACAATTAGGATTAGAAAAACAATGAAAAAAATACAGGTCAAATTGACCGGTCGGATTCTTGATATATTATTAGAGTCTTTCTTTATTATAGTTGCTTTGTTGTTAGCATTAGGGCTTGACCAATGGAGAGATGAACAAAAAGAGCTTAAATTAGCGGAAAAGATGAAGACAGCAATATATGCTGAGTTAACGAGCAATAATGAGAGGTTGAACGAATCAATAATCCCCCAGAAAAAACTCTTTGAAATGGTTCAACTACGTATTCAGCAGAAAGATGATAAAGGATCAAATCCTAAGGAGCTAGAATTTCAATATACTATGCTTAATCTTTCTAATTCCGTATGGAGTTCAGCAAAGATGACCGAAGCTTTCCATTCTTTTAGCTTTGAAGAGATGAGACGTTTTTCTCAAATCTACCAAATAGAAGATTTAATACTTTCACATCAAGAAAAACTGATGGATAAATTTTTGGATTTTGATAATTTAAATGAAAAAGAAAAGCTTAAGTCTTATAAACGTTTTTTATTTCATTTGAATACATTAATAGTTACTAATAGAATTCATAGTGAACTCTTGGAAAAAATAATTTTAGGTGGAAATGATTCTCCGGTCATTATTTCATCGTAAAATAATACTTGGTGTTATGCATCTAGCAAGCCGATTAAGTGGGACTAAAAACAGTTATTCGGTTTCGCTTGGCTTCACATTTTAGCAAACAATTTTTAGCACCTTATTGGGGCGTTTACTGTTTTCAGATATATGTGTTACTTCATTTGCAATATATAAAAAGGATGTTATGAAAAAATTCATTACTCGTATTATCACTGTATCTATAGCTTTTTTATCGATATTAAATTTTTCTGTGAATGCCGATGAGATAGATAATTTTTTGTTAAAGAAGCTGCAGGATAAAAAAATTCCTGGCTTACAAATCGCTATTATAAAAAATAACAAAATCATCAAAACAGCAAGTTATGGCATCGCAAATATTCAAGATAACATTGCGGTCACTGACAATACCGTTTTTACTATTAATTCGATGACCAAGTCTTTTGTTGGGGTTGCCATTATGCAACTTGTCGAGAAAGGTAAATTAGCATTATCAGATAAAGCTTCCTCCTATTTACCAAATTTACCTGATACTTGGCTAGGAGTCACAATTAAACAACTTCTGACAAATACTTCAGGCTTGCCTAAAATTGAGTCGGGAACATCTCTTATTTCACCTAAGGGGGATGAAGCTTCTTGGAGCTTAGTTCAAACCTTGCCTATGCTCGGCGCAGCCAATACCCAATTCCAGTATACTTCTACTAATTACTTATTATTAGGGAAAATAATTACGCGTGTTAGTGGTATAGCTTTTACTGATTTTATTGCACAAAATCAATTGGTAAAACTGGGCATGAAAAGAACGGAATCAGCTGGTTTTACTCACTTACAGGGCGTTATCCCTCACCAAGCTAGAGGCTACACTTACAATTTTGGTGATGAATTAACTACGATTCAATATGAATTACCTCCTTTTCTCCGAGCTTCTGCAGGAATGAATTCAAATGTGAAGGAGATAGCACAATGGGCGATTGCTTTACAAAAAGGGCAGCTATTAAGTAAACCTTCAAGCTTAAAAGCACTGTGGTCACCCGCTGTACTCGAGAATGGCAAAACGGCAGGGTTTGATCGCCTTTTAAATGGCTACGCACTTGGCTGGCAGGTTATTGAAAGAGTAGAGCATCCTGCAGTTGCCTCTGTTGGTGGCGATAGGTCTGCGTTGGTTATATATCCAGAGGATGACCTTTCCATTATTGTTATTACCAACCTCATGGGGGCAAGTCCGCAGACGTTTATTGATGAAATTGCTGAATTCTATATTTCTGGTATGGAGGTTATCAATGGCATTGCTGTTACGGAAGGCACATTGGAAAATTATGTTGGACATTATACATTTTCTGAATTTTCTATTGAGGTAATGTTAAAAGATAACAGGTTATCTTTTCTCGCTTCAGGAGAGGGACAAGAACCGTTTATCCTTTATGCAAAGTCAGATACTCAATTCTTCGCTAAAGTTGTCGATTTACAAGCGAGTTTTAAACATAATGTTAATGGTGCCGCGCCATCACTTATCATCTATCAAGGAGATGAAAATTACCTTGGAACTAGAGAGCGTTAATGTATTTGACTTATTTGGTGCTAAAAGCAGGAAACAAAGGCTTTCAAATCGGACAAACTTCAGTTGGCTTTTTGTTCGTATCTCATTTATTTTAGCCAACAGCAATTAGCCGCTTAAAGCGGCGTTAAATGCTCTTCATGCATTCCCGTACTTGAGGTGATAATGAAAACTGTATTAAAACACAGTCAAAAAAACATATTGATAATTCCTCAATCTTTATATGGTATGAGCGACATTGAGCAATTAATATATGATGGCAACTCAGGAGTTTTTTATAAAGATCTGAAGCAAGATTTAGTTGATGTAGAGTTCTATACCAATATTCCCTGTGTGATTTATATTGAAAGTGGGCAAGAAACAATCACTACCTCTGACAATAAAACACATGTATTACTTGCCCGTACCGCAATATTTTTACAGCAAGGGCTTAATCTTCATTCTGATTATGTGAAGATTACTGAAAATTTAAAAGCTTATCTGGTTTTCTTTACGGATGATGTGCTCACTGATTTCATTAGTACAATAAAAACAAATGAAATAAATAAAGAAACTCAGTCTGAATTACTAAAAATTCAATGCGATAGCTTAATTGAAGTATATTTTAATTCTATTCAGCTATTGAAGAAGCAAGGGGGTAATACACCAGCGCTCGTTAGAATTAAGCTACTTGAATTTTTACACTTATTAAGTTTATATGATAAACGTATTTTTCAAGCTGCGTATCAATCAAAGCAAGCATCAAGCTCTCCAAAACGAAACCTCACTCGTTTATTAAATAATAGCGATACCCTAAAATTATCGATCAGTGATTTAGCTAATTTATCCGGCAGAAGTATCTCTACTTTTACTCGAGACTTCAAAGCAATATATAACATCCCCCCTAAGCAATGGTTACAAAATAAAAGATTAGACCGTGCCTATGAACAGTTAACGAATACAGAATTGACTGTGACGCATGTGGCCGCAGATTTAGGTTATGAAAATGTATCTCATTTTATTAAATCTTTTAAAGAAAAGTACAAAATAACACCGAAGCAATTAAAACAAAATAATTGATTGAAAAACGTCATTTATGTATGTTTATGAGTAGTTTACTTTTTCGCTCGTGATTAAATAACCATTGTTAATTAATCAACGGAGTAAAAAATGAGCGTAAGAGTAACCCTTAATTGCCAAGTAAAGCCTGACCAACTTGAAGTATTAGTGCCTTTTTTAGAAAAAAACTTACCTAATGTTAGAGGATTTGATGGCTGCATGAGTGTGACTGTTTATTTTGATAAAGGGAGTTCAGAGATGTTGCTTGAAGAAGAATGGCTTAGTATTGAGCACCATCAGATCTATATAAAACATATTGAAAGTAATGGTATATTAGGTGAGTTAGCTGCATTTTTAGTGTCAGCTCCTGTTATTAAATATTTACAAAAAGCAGACGTTTAAACAGGATAATATATACAACGAGTACTTAATAAGCCACTCAAGCAGGACAAATAACAGTTTGCTTTTTGCTCGTTCCTCGCAGATTATAGCAAACAATTTTTAGCTTCTTATTGGGGGGTTAAATTCTTTGACTTTGGAGACTAAAATGTTGTTCAAGTGTTTTTTATTTAAGATCAATCTAATTAAGTTACTCGGGGTATTATCTATTTTAAGTTTGATAGTTGGGTGTGGTGGTAATGATGAAAAAACACAACAATTTGATGACGGAAAAACGCAACAATTTGACGATGGAGTATCGTTGGAAGAAAATGTCGATAACTACATCAATGCTTTAATAAACAGCAATTCTCCAGGTATTGCAATAGGTGTAATTAACCAAAAGGGGCTACTACTGAGTAAGGGCTATGGTCTGGCTAATATAGAGAAACAAACCTCTATTTCTGCCTCTACGCCCTTTTATCTTGCATCTGTTAGTAAACAGTTTTTTTCAATGGCGATCATATCATTGGAAAATCAAGGGTATCTTTCTTTTGATGATAATGTAAGTCAGTATTTCTCTGAGTTTCCGAATAGCTGGGAAAACATAACAATTCATCAGCTACTTTCTCATCAATCAGGGGTGCCAGATTATTTTGGATACCTAGCTGGTGATGACTTGACCGATATTACCAACGAACAGGTACTTGCATGGGCTGTACAGAAAAATTTGGACTTTACTCCAGGCTCAAAATTTAGTTACAGCAATACAGGTTATATAATTTTATCCATGTTAATTGAGCGGGTATCTCAAACGCCAATCAAAACATTTATGGAGAACAATATTTTTGGTGTCGCTGGAATGAGTAATACCCTGTTATATGACGAAACTAAACCTGATATTCCAGGTCGGGCGATTGGTTATTCCAAAGGTGGAAACTTATTAGATTATAATATTTTAACAACGGGAGGCGGTGGCATATTTTCTACGGTTGAAGATTTGTTTTTATGGAGTAGTGCGATTGATAATTACTTAATTGTGGATCAAAGCACTTTTGAGTCTGCAATTACTCCCTACCGGAATAATTATGGTTATGGCTGGTTAATAAGTACTTCTAACAACGAGCGATTAATTCAACATTCTGGTGGACTATCTGGATTCCGAACACTAATCGTTAAGCAGCAGAGTACAGGCATGACCGTTGTTATGCTGTCTAATGGTGAGTTTAACTGGTTGTCGGATTTATCCAGTAAAATACTCATGTTTTTGAAATAGTTGCTCATTATGGTTCTGTTTTAGAAAGAGCACAACTGCCAGTCATCTCAAAAAGAAAGATGGAAACAGGTTATTTATATTTAAATGGTGTTGTTTTTTTAATTTACTAACTATGTACATTAACAACATACAAGAACTTCAATCGTAACAAAAGGAATTGGTTAGGTTTTACTTAGCTTCACATTTTACCAACTATTTTGCCCCATTAAGTGGGCGTTATGCGTTTCAGATCGAGGAGTTAAAATGAAGTATATTATTCTAAATACTATTGCAATATTAGGAGGACTCGTTTTAGCTGGAGTAGTAAATATGGGGCTAATATCATTAGGTGCCGAGTTAATTCCGCCACCTGCTGGGGCGGATGTGTCATCAATGGATGAGCTGAAGAAAGCTATGCCTTTATTCATGCCACAACACTTTGTTTTTCCGTTTCTTGCGCACTCTTTAGGAACATTAGCGGGTGCTGTTTTTGCTGCAAAGGTTGCGGCGACTCACAAATTAATTATTGCCTTTTTTATTGGTGTAGTGTTTCTGGCTGGTGGTATTGTTATGGTTTTTAGTTTGCCGTCTCCTATTTGGTTTAATTCATTGGACTTAATTGGTGCATATTTACCAATGGCGTATCTTGGCTATAAATTTGTGAAGGGTAATGACTCCCCTTTGAAAAAAAACGCATAACGAGGCGTTAGGTGATTATGGATAAAATCGCCTTAGCGCAGTATTCAAAGTATTGGAACATCACCTTTAAAAAGATGAAAGGGACAAAGGAGAGGTTCATGCGAAAAAAATTGAACGCATTACGGTAAAGGGGCAAAAAATAACTAGAACTCTACAAGAAACCACTACTAGCGTTGCCGTTGTTACCGATCAGGATATTGAGCAACAAAATATTAGCAGTTTTTATGACGCTTTGACCATAATTACACTAGGTTTTGCCGCAATAAAAAACCTGATATCACGCTAACACAAGCAATATCAGGTTAATATAAGTCTAAAGTAACTGTCTATCCCACCTATTAATTAAGTAACGTTTGCTCTTGTACTGGGATATTAAGGGCATCGCCTATTGTGTTATCTACTTCAACACGTCTGTTAACGAATAGCCGTGAAGCAATTAACCAACAAAAAAGTGCCAAACTCAACAACATCATTTCAACCACAATCACATGATAGTAGCCAACTTTTAGCATAGCTATTATGCCTTGCGAGACGAATAACCAATCCAATACTGGTGTTATGGCTAAGGCTACAGCAGTTATCTTTAGAAATATTGCCGCAAATTGCTTTTGCGCTTTAATATTTAAAGAAACTGCAATTGCTGTAAATAAACAGCCAAAAAATATATAGGCAATTAAGTCACTACGACCGATATAGTCAATGGGAATAGCTCGAGCAAAAATAAAACCGATGGCGCTAGCAAATATGGTGCCTATAAAGCCGCCTGTCGTCATTGCATAAACTACTTTTAAACCGAGTTGGTTTTGTTTTTCAGCACGTAAATTTGCTTTTTTCTGAATCCACATGAGATTACCCGTTAAAATAATATAACAAGTACCAATACCTAAAATGAAAAACAGCACCCGTATTAAATAACCGGCAAAGTCGCCAAAATGCAAACTCGATATTACTGCAAGACCACCACGCAAATCATTATCGAAATTGTCTTTAGTTAAATACAATACTCGGCCTGAGGCAATATGATACGTGGCCTCTTTACGTGTAGAAAATTGGCTTTTATCTGCACCTCTAAACGTTATAGAAGCACTTTCATCACCAAAATGGTCTATGGAAACACGGTTTATAGACACTTCACCTAACGAGGCTTTGGCGGTTAAATACAAGTTGTCTAAGCCTTGTACTGGCATCACTATTTTGGTTTCGTCTAGGTGAACATCAACCACACCAGCTGCGGTCAATAATTTACTTTGATCGCCGCCATACAGGACAACAGCATATGATATTTGATAAATAATCAGTAGGTTAAACACTAAACCAGAAAAGGCATACATAATATGAAAGGGTAACCCCATCACGCCAATAAGGTTATGGGCATCAAGTAACTTGTCTTTTTTTCCTTCTTTTCGATATTGAAAAAATTTACTGATTATTTTACGCCAATGAATAACAACACCGCTTAACAGCGCGACAAAAAAGAATAAAGAAACTATGCCAACAAAATAGAGTCCAACTTCGGGTATATGTAAGTCATAATGCAGTTCATATAAAAAATCCCCCCAGTTAGAGCCATTACCATTACCTATTATTTTGCCGTTTGGTGCTAAAATTAAATGTTGATCAACATGCTCGTCTCCAGATAATTTCTCTTCAAAATAGAGATTAGCAAGAGGTTGCTCAGCGCTTGGCATAGATAAGATAAAATAACCATGGGTATTAATACTATATTCTTTGGCAACTGTGTTGATGACACTATCCAGGGAAAGGTTTTCACTTTGTTCATTCACAGCGAAGTGTGGGTTAAGCTCCCATGCATTAATATCATCTCTGAATAAGCTAATTGATCCCGCAAAAAAAATAATAAACAAAATGGTCGATATAACGAGACCAACCCAAGCATGTGCGTTAGTTAACGCTTTTAATGAATCTTTGTTCATTTCATTTTACCTCAAAGACAATAAAACAGCATTAATTAACACTGACGGGATTAATACTAAACTTAACTTTAACCAAGCTTTTTTTGCGTTAATAAAAGAATAACCCCACACCTGAATTCCTGCCCAGATAGGGAAGGCGAGCAGTAAACCAATCAACAGCATAGTGTCTTCTTTGATGGGTAATAATAAATTGAGATTTAGTACTAGAGACACAGATAGTAATAACCCGATAATTAATCCTGCAAAAGTTTTTGACCACATTAGAAGAGAACTCCTTTAGCGGAAAATACTATCGATAGTAGACACACTAAAAAACTAGCTAGCACGAGGTAATATTTTTTATAAGCACTGATCAGTGTAATTAAAGGCAAAAAACAACACACTAATGCAAAGCCGGTAATCAATGCTGAAACTGTTGGTAAGTGTACAAAGAGTTGTAAAAACATTCCCAATAGTAAAATCAGCCCAACAATCCGACTAGATAATAGGGGTAATGGTTTTTTTAAAAAAGTTTGCCGTTGACTCGTGCCGAAAAAAAGACAACACGCCAGCCAGGCGGGGATAAAACTTAAAAACATAATAAAATATCGCTCAAATCTTAATGGTAACTATTACCATTTGTATTAATGATAAGGTTTGATTTATATTTAAGCAATAGTTTATTTGTCTTAACGAAGGACTATGTAAAAATAGTGCACTGATTAATATAGATTTACTTTAAAACGATATGGTTAACTAGGGGGACGGAGTCCCGACAGTCTCATTTCTAACTTGAGTCCTGAATGAATTCATAGTGTCTGTGGTTCTAGGATCTTTATTTTGCTACTTATTGATAAGTGCAATTAGTTCTTCTTCATTCATAATTATTGATATAGTTAAACACTTGTTCAACAGATAATATACTGAGTTTACCTGTTTTTTGCACGGTGTCAGCCCATATTTGATTATTTATTATCTGACATTCATTCACTTGAGTATGTCCATGGACTACTGCATCAATAACGGCAATTGGTAATTTTTTTTGACTATCACTGTTCAACCTTTTCCATAGTATAGGAAGAATGTCTAAGTTAGTGGAGTCATTAAACTGAGACCACCTAGGTGGTGCTTCAGCATGAGATACACCTATTTTACCTTGAGAAGTTTTGACTGTGAGGGATAAGGGCATTTGAACTCTAATTAAATGAGCCCAAGCGAGTAGTTGGCTCGGGTTATTCAGCCATTGCTTTATCCATTCTCCACCATTTTTGAAGAGAATATCCCAGTAAGATTTATTTTCAAATCCTTGTAGAAAAAGATATTCATGATTTCCTATCGCGGAGAAAAACCACGGTTCTATTAATAATTCAAGACACTTTTCCGAATCTTCGCCCCGATCAATTATATCACCCACAGCAAATAACCTATCAATCTCAAACTCAAAATTAATATCATTCAATTGGGTCATTAATAAAGAATGATTACCATGAATATCACCGACAAAAAAATCACGACCTTTATCGTTTAAATCATGTTGTCGGGTTAATTTTAATTGGGTTAGTGGTGACATAGCGACCTAATAATTGATTGTTGAGATTATAAAAACGAAGTTATCTATAATCAGAATATCATGATGGAGGGTACATTGAATCCTACGAGAAAAGCAGTAAAAACCACAAAAGATTTTGGGGGTTATTTCAAAGCGTTTTAAACCATTGACATCGATTTTAAATTATGATCTCTTTCGCTAGTCTTACTGTAATTTTACATTAAATGGTAAATATTTGATGTAAAAAGACAGTTGGACAGTTTAGCCATATTTTCATTTTTTACTACTCGGTATTATAGACATAATAGAGCGTTATCAATAAGGGATAAAAAATGAAATTTTTAAATATATTGCTAATAATAGCAGCATCATTATTTACAGGAACGTATGCAAACGCAACTTTAATAACAGAAAGTACTGTTTCAACGGAAGGCCGCTTTCGTAACAATGCAAGTTTAATTAACGATGGCATTGTCCCTGATGAGTATACACGCTGGACTAAATCGTCCAATGTTTGGTGGAGAGGTTTAAATAAAACTTTTACATTAGATTTTGGTGATTTGTATAATCTAGATAACGTATTACTGTCTTTGGATAATAATGACTCTTATGACATAACTTGGTCAACTGACCAACAATTATGGTCGACTTTATTTTCTATTACTCCAAGTGATGGTGAGGTAACAGCAAGAAGGGGAGGAATGGATACTATGTCTACAGATATTACTCATAATGAATACATAGCAGCATTTGATTTCTCTAGCGTGCAAGCAAGATATTTGCGTATTCAAGCAACTGGTGGTGATAATTCATATTCTATTGGTGAATTCCAAGCATTTGGTAGTAAAGTTGCAAGCGTACCTGAACCAACCACATTTGCCATTTTCGCATTAGGTATTGCTGGTTTGTTTTCACGTAGGTTTGTTAAGAAGTCATAATTTTTCAGATGTTCCAACACCATAAAAGCACCACTCATTAAGTTTGGTGCTTTTTGGGTTCTAATGAATGGCAATGTGTAAAAGAGTAAAGTGGAAGTATCATTCAGGAATAAAGAAAAATTAAATAGGGAGTGTTAGTGTATTTATTTGATATTACTAGATAAAAGTATAGTGAGTTAGGCTTGGTAGGTAATGAACCAATAACAATATCTACCTGATGTTGCTATTGGCTTAACCATCAAAAATTTTATACTGCATAGATTTAAGCTAAAACCTACAAACCTGAAGGAAGGTTAATGACTATGCGTTATGAAGACATAATCCTTAACCTAGCAAACCTGTTTGCTACCAGCTAAGAAAAGTGAGAGAGAATTCGTTTCTCCTAACTGACGCCGTAAATAGTAATGATTCTTATTTGTATTGTCAATGTGTGTTTAACAATTTTCTTAATATTTATTATTCAAAAAAGTACCAATAACTATAGGCAACTATCACTGCAGGGATGGCTGAATATAAAGTGGCCACAACCGCCATTTTAGGCGAAAGAGCTATGGCCGGAAATAATGCATCGCCGTCATTACTAATTGCGTTACCTAACTGGGCCGAAAGAGGAATGGCTCCAGACAAGTACAGACTTGTCGTAATAATTTGCGGGCCACATCCAGGCAGTAAGCCAATGAATATAGCAATTAAAGGGGTGAAACCTCCCCATTGGGAAAAAATAGCGGCTAAGTTAACGCCTGAGAAATGAACTAATAACTCAAATACCAGAAAAGCTAAAATTACCCAACTTGCGACAAAATTAGTATCTAAAGCCACTTTATGGAATAAATTTCGAGTATTAACTTTAGAGTCTTCAGCTACTACGGTTTGATAGTTAGTAACTTCTCCAGATAATGCCCAAAGCGTAATAGCTATTACAATAATTATTGCACCAATAACATTAATGGTACCCGCAGGTAAGTTAAAAAACTGGTCAACATCAATTTGAAACGAAAATAAAATAGCAATAAAAGCCGCGGGAAGTAACAACCACTGCCATAAGATCCCCTGCCATTTAATATAGGGGGAGGCTTGTTTATCTTGTTGTTTATCGTCACAACATGGTGCTTGTACCCTAGCTATTTGGGGGCGCATAAATTTATCCCCATGAATTGCATCGACAACAATCCCTGAAACAAGGCCAACAGCAACACCAACAGCAATAACTAAAAACCCGATACTTGGGCGTGATGCAAGTAATAAAAAGGCGGCATCTCCCATGGTGGCAGTTAACACAGCAACCACGGCACCAAATGAAAACTTACCTTGGACAAATTGTGTAATGACAATGATTGCCCCGCCACAGCCAGGCATAGCTCCCATTAAACTCGCAAATATTACTTGGTAGCTACTATGAGTGTGCGGTACATTCAATAGCCATTTATGTCGGGTAATTAAATTCGCTAAATAATGATATAAGGCTAGGCTTGCTGCAACATAAGCCGAAACTTGCCAGAATGCATCAGACAAAACCCTCAGCGTTAGAAGGTAAGTGGAGTCTGTTAGTAATAAAGCAAAAATTAATATGGGGACAAGTAAACGTTTACGGGATAAATAAGTGTTTTTTATCGCGAGTTTTTTACTTAGGATTTGTGAACTTAATTGCATCTATCGAATACCTGATTTTCTGTAGCTTAAGAGTGTTTTACCGAGGGTTTAATAAATACTTTCAAAACCCGACCAATTATTTGTTTGTTACTAATTGGACCCAATTTTTCTACGGTAATGCTTGAAGCATTTTCACCTCGACACCACACTAATTTATTTTTATCGACAATAGCGACCGTTTTTATTAATAAGCCATGCTCTGGGTGGTTAATAATAATGGTTTGATTAGCTTTAACTCTTCGGAACGAATACCATTGTCCAACCAGTACATAGCTGTGCTGGGGAATACGAGGGTACATACTGTGCCCCTTAACCTTCCAAATTTTTAGGCCGAAAAAAGTCATATCATTACACTCAATGTAAAGTGGTTTACCAGAGAGGCGAACATTTGAGCTTTAATGCCAAAATTTTAATCACATTAAGCTCAATTTTCCGCAATAGTTACTGGTTGATTTTGCTGAGCGCTTCATCTATTGCTTCTTTATTCATCGCTACAGATGCGCTCACTTTACGCCAGTCAGCGTTTACTTTATTGCTATCGATATTTTCACCGACTTGAACGACGGCTACCATTCCTAAAACAAAGTGGGGTAGGCACTTCACCAGCACAGCACCAGCTTCAGTAAAGGTTACTTTAGCTGGCTTACCGTAAGGTGTTTCGAACGATGATTTTTCAGAAGGAACAGAAAACGACTGGGCATTATGTGATGCATCTGAGGGGATGAAATTAATAGTATCTCCAACGGAAATTTTGATAAACATCGGCTCAAAAACCATCATTTTTCCGTTGCTTCCCTGAGTTAGCAATTTAACGGTATGCTCTTTAGCATTGGCAAGTCCCGTACAAAGTAACAGGCATAGTGTGATTATTTTAAATTTATTCATTGTAATTCTCATTAGTTCAAGTCACACGAATAATAATCATTCTCATTCGTGTTTGCAATGATTATACCGTTAAAATTTAATTAATGACTCTAAATACAAGATAAAAAGAGAGCAGAGCGCTGAAGTATTTCCCTTTGGCGATAACGCTGCTGACTTTTCCGGGACTTTGTTGAAATATCTATAATTTCCCCTAATCCCTGTTATATCTTGAATATAACATCACATTAATCACTGCCTACTTCCCATAGAGCTAAGCTTTCATTGGTGAATTTATCATTCATAATAAGGAATATTCACTTGTCTACTCTCTATTTTATTTCCATTCTCAATAGTAAATATAATACATCTACTTATATGAAAATAACTTAAACTCAAGACAAGTATGAAATGTCATCAGTAGGCTGGGCAGTAATCTTTAGTAGAAGGGGGGGATCTCTTACAAGTGGAAAGTTAACTAGGGCAACCACTGATAATTGTTATACTAAAATCCACTTCACCGACTTTAATGACGAACTCTTTATTAACAGAAGTATCTGACTTTAAGTGTGTTCATATCAATAATAGTTTGTTATTTTAACGTAATATATCATTAGACGAGTTTACTTGGTTATGATCGAGTACATTCCACTAAGCTACTAAAAAACAAATTAAATTGGGAGAGATGAATAATGGTAAACATGTTAATTGCATATCAACTCAATGACGGTAATGTTATTGAAATTAATCATCCAGAAGAGTTTGAATTTAGAGATTTAGATGGCAACAGTTTAGGGAATGCTGAGGTTATCAAGCGTCATAATAATGATCTAATATTGGCAGAAGCCGCATTTGTAATCTCAGCCGAACATGAGAAAGTTAGTATACCAAGTGATGCTGCATTCATGGAATCAAAAGCAGGAGTAAAACAACCTTTTGACTTTAATGGCTTGGTTAAACTCTGTGGTTTTTCTTCTGTTAAATATAAATTTGATAAACAAGATGATGAGAGCTCTGATTGGGTTATTGCTTATCCTCTGGAACATTAAATTAAAAAATCGGCCACCTATACTAGTGACCTTTGTTATATTAATAACGTATCAGGCTAACTTAACTATAAAATTAGTTGTCCTCTTAGTCACAACAACTTGAAAAAATAATTTTTCTAAAAGTCAGGATTAATTCCATAAATCATAACCCCCTATTTATTAGTTGAGAGTAAGAAGATGTTAATACGCACTTTGTTCGTCAGTTTAGCTTGTACCTTGATGTTTGGTTGCGCCAGTTCAAATACCCCTGCTCGTGGGTATAGCCTAGAAAGAATCAATGCACACTGGTTAAGTATTAACCTTAAACGAGAGGGGGTGGTAGAGACTGACTCGGGGTTGCAGTACAAAATTTTAGAGCAAAGTGATGGTTGTAAACCAGATCCTGATTATAAAGTTACTGTGCACTATAAAATGTTGTCACCTAAATCGAAACAAATAATCGACAGTAGTTACGAACGGGGAAAACCCGATAAGTTTAAACTATCTAAAATGGTTAAAGGTTGGCGTGAAGGTGTACCTATGATGAAGGTAGGTGAAACCTGGGAGCTTTATATGCCTGCCCATTTAGCGTATGGCAGCAAAGGCAATCCAGGAGTAGTTGCGCCAGATAGCCTGCTTATCTCTAAAATCAAACTTGTTGATGCACGTTGTCAGGACTAGTCATTTAATCGAGTATTAAATGAAGGCAAACTAATCAGGTGACCTAAAGAATAAATAATTGCTAATATGGACTAATACAATTAGCGATTGTAATTGAGAACGAAAATAATCAAATAGTAGAACACAATTCTTAACATTAAATAAATAAGGCAAATCAGTAATGATTTGCCTTATTTATTTTACTTTATGGTAATCACTAAGATCTAGACAGTGATTACCTGAGTCTTCATATTTTAAATATTTACGTACTATTCGCATTATTCATGAATAAAAGTCGTAAGCAAGCCTACGAAGGTGTTCGTTGACGTTTCGACACCGATGTGAGAGATTAGTTAATGAACAAGTAACTTAAACTCAAAAATAACATTGGGCATCGCTTTGCGGTTATTGGCTACCATTATTCTCTACTGCGCAAAGTGTTAGAGCAACAATAGAGTCAGCGCTAAATTCAACATACAGATAAAGGAATTATTTAATGAAGTTTTCATCAATATTACTATTTATTCTACTGATATATTCTCAAAATATAATGGCTAGTGAGGAAGACAGAAAAGAAGTGAAGCGAGTTTCGTTAGGGTACCTTGTAGCGCTTCAGCAGTTAAAGCCAGAGTTGATGGCTGAAGTAATGCATCAAAACCTTGCTAAGCGTACTTCTTATGTGGCTCCTAAAACGGGAAAAGGCATGTTGCATAACACGAGTTATGAAGAGATGATTAATTTTGCTAAAACTTGGAATATTAAAGGAGATAAATTCCCTAAAAAACCGACTAACAAAGTATACATTTTAGATATGCAGGGAAGTATGGCATCTGTAAAACTGGAGTCAGACAATTGGTATGAATATTTACACTTGGTGAAAATAGATAATCATTGGAAGATTGTAAATTTGTATTGGGAGTACCACCCAAAAAACCGCAAGCATTAACTATTATGCACAGTAAAGCTCATGCAAGCTGTTAAATAAGGATAATATACTGCTGGCTTTTGTTCTTTTATAGCCTAATTTAGTAAACTATATTGTTGCGAGTAACAGGGCGTTATCGATACAAAGATCTGAACCACAGTATTGATTAGCCCCTATTAACTAATGTCAGAAAATCACTTTGAAGACACTAACAGCTCTTTAGTCATTACGTCCGTTTCAAGCCTCATTGTTGCCGTTGGTAAGACCTTTAATGAAGATTGACTTTGAGATTTGATACTTCATTAATATATAGTAATACTCCATAGTCACTTGTTAGGCTTCAGTTTTTAAAGGTTATATTCGTGCCTACTTTTAATACTAGCTTAAGAATTTCAAGCAATTAATTTTTCATAGGATATCTTTTTACTACAAAGTTATTCTTAATCATCTGTATTATTTTGTACCGACAAATTAAACGTTTTTACATCACAGTTACTGAGGGCATCACAACCTCTTATAATAAACCTTAGGCTTGATAGATCCTTTTTCTGATAGTCCTCACTTCCAACAGAGCAAGATAACCTGTTGTCATCAATTCCACATTCAACTTCACCTGTTGCATTCGGACAAAGTGAAAAAGAAGCGTTACCACATTTAAGCCCTACTATTTTATTTGTGTCAGAATGTACTTCACCGTTAGTCGATAAATATAAATCTATTCTGTAGGGGGCAGAGGTGGGCGATACCCACTGAACCTCAAAGTTAGTACCTTCTGTAACCGTAATCTGCTCTCCTTCATAATAATCTTTTGAATCAAATCTGATATTTTGTAAGGTATAGGCTCCTGCTTCAGGTGGTATGTTATTGATTTCTGGGTTTTTTGTATCATCTTCTCCACCACCACAAGCACTTAGCACTAATATACTAATAGTTAAGAAAATATATTTCATAAACGTCCTTATTATTAAATTTAATGTATCCCAGAGTTAGCTGCTCTGTAACCTTAGAAGACATTAAGCTTTTCAGTTCGTTACGTCAATAATGTGCACTTTAAAATCATCATATATAACTTCGTGACTAAAGGCTCAGAAGTCAGTCATGGAGATGCTCAATGGAGTTAGGTAGCTATGACTACTGCAAGCTCATAGAAGCTTTAACGCTTCATCTCTGGACGATCACTTTTCCACATTGCTGCCGATGAGCTTATCTCATTTGTAAATCCATCAATATGCTATTCAAGACGATGTTTTATCGGCTGTATAGGATCTGGTAAATTAGTTTCGCCTAATATTTCTAATAAGTTAATTTCTATAGTACGAGACATCGCACTTAACGCTAAGTCATTGGCAGAAAGTCCAAAAGGCTCTTCTAATTCTTCACTTAAGGCATCTAAACCAAAAAAAGTATAAGCAACTATTGCACAAAAAAATGGCGTCAATAACCCCTGTGAGGCAACTATGCCAAAGGGTAATATTAAACAATAAAGGTAGGCTGTACGTTGAACAAGTAACAAATAGGCGAAGGGAAGTGGCGTGTTTTGAATCCGCTCACATGCAGCCTGCACTGATGCCATAGAGGTAATATGATCGTCAAGAGTCTGTATTAAGAAATCAGATAATAATTTTTTATGACGACAGCTTCCCAGCTTTTTCCCCATCAAGCGTAGTAGCGCATCAGGTAAGTTTAACGACTTTCGCAACGGCTCAATATCATCAGGCTCTAAATATTTTTCTATATCGCTCCAAGGATCTGATTGTCGAAGTTGATGTCGTAACGCATGATTAAACGCGATTGTTAGATATATCATACGTTTTTGAACTGCTACTGCGCCTTCAACTTCTTCGTCTAGATATGAAGTTATCTGACGAGATAAGCTGCGAGAATCAACAATAAGTTGTCCCCATTGTTTACGCGCTTCCCACCATCGGTCATAACTGGCATTATTTCTAAAGCCAAGAAACAGCGAGAGTGCTATCCCTAATAGAGCTAACGGAGCTAAGGTAAAACTTGGAAATATGACTGGATAATAATATTGAGTGGCCGCCACCATGGCGCCTAAAATAGTCATGAAAATTATTTGCGGAAAGATAAGAGCCACAACTGAGCCGCGTAGAATAAAAAACAGTTGAAGTGCATTGGGTTTATTTCTAACAATCATTATTGCCTCCAGCAAGATGTTCTGTTGATATCAAGAGTATTCAATTAAGGTCAGTTAACATATTCATTAAGGTAAAACTGCTAACCACTGGTTTGGCGGTAGCAGTAGTACTAAACTTATTTACTTAAATGCTCTGCATGAAAGCGTATATGCTCTTCAATAAATGATGAGATAAAGTAGTAACTATGATCATAACCTTCGTGTATAGCCAGTGCTAACGGGTAGCCATTAACTTTTGCTGCAGCTTCTAATACATCAGGAGTTAACTGCTCTTTCAAAAAGTCATCAGCGCCGCCTTGGTCAACTTTAGCAGGGATAAACTTCGTTGCTTTGCGCATCAACTCACTGGCATCATGCTTGTGCCAAGTTGTTTTATCTTTCCCCAAATAAGCGGTAAAAGCTTTTTTGCCCCAAGGTGCCTTTATTGGATTGCAAATCGGACTAAATGCCGACATTGAGCTGTAACGTTCAGGATTTAACATGCCAATAGTTAATGCGCCGTGTCCGCCCATTGAATGTCCACTAATGGCGCGTTTATTTGATACCGGAAATGCAGCTTCAATGATTGCAGGTAACTCATTAGCCACATAATCGTACATTTGATAGTGACGGTTCCAAGGTGTTTGAGTAGCATTAACATAAAACCCCGCACCCATACCCAAATCATAACCGTCATCATCGGCAACACCTTCACCACGAGGGCTAGTATCAGGGGCAACAATAGCAATGCCTAATTCGGCAGCCATGCGTAGAGCACCTGCTTTTTGCATAAAGTTTTCATCGGTACACGTTAGGCCAGAAAGCCAATACAACACGGGAACTTTCTCCCCGCTTGATACTTGCGGTGGCAAGTAAATAGCAAAGCGCATCGTGCAATTTAATGTTTTGGATTGGTGGCTATATTGCTTTTGCCAGCCGCCAAAACTTTTATTTACACTGATATTTTCTATTGTCATGGTAAAACCTCAAAACGTTACCCCTTTTGTTCTTTGTGACAAAAGGGGCAATAAGCTCTATTAACAAAGCTCATGGTTACTTATCAAAATGTTTGATACTATTTATCGAAATGACTATTACTTATCAAAGTGAATCACCGTACGAATACTTTCACCTTTATGCATTAACTCAAACGCTTCATTAATATCTTCAAGACCCATGGTATGGGTAATAAAATCGCTCAAATTGAATTCACCCGCTAAATAACGTTCTACGTAATCAGGTAATTCAGTACGGCCTTTAACACCACCGAATGCCGAGCCTCTCCATACACGACCAGTCACTAATTGAAACGGACGGGTTGATATTTCTTGGCCTGCACCAGCAACACCAATAACAACTGATTCACCCCAGCCTTTATGACAACACTCTAAGGCAGAGCGCATTAGATTTACATTACCAATACATTCAAATGAGTAATCAACGCCACCGTCAGTTAACTCTACAATCACGTCTTGAATCGGTCGGTCGTAATCTTTCGGATTAATAAAGTCGGTAGCGCCTAATTTCTTAGCTAGCTCAAACTTACTTTCGTTGATATCAATAGCAATAATACGGCTTGCTTTTGCCATGGTTGCGCCAATAACAGCGGATAAACCAATACCGCCAAGTCCAAAGATAGCTACGGTTGCACCTTCTTCAACTTTTGCTGTATTCATGACTGCGCCCATACCTGTGGTCACACCACATCCTAATAAACACACTTCTTCTAATGGAGCTTCTTTATTCACTTTCGCTAATGAAATCTCTGGTAATACTGTGTACTCAGAAAATGTAGAGCATCCCATATAGTGAAAAATTGGCTGCCCGTCTTTATAAAAACGAGTCGTGCCATCAGGCATCAAGCCTTTACCTTGTGTTTCACGAATTTTTTGACAAAGATTGGTTTTACCTGATAAGCAGAATTTACATTCGCCACACTCTGGCGTGTATAAAGGAATAACATGATCGCCCACTTGGACACTGGTAACACATTCACCAATTTGTTCAACAATACCACCACCTTCGTGACCTAAAACAACAGGAAAAATACCCTCTGGATCATCTCCAGATAAAGTAAATGCATCGGTATGACATACGCCTGATGCAATAACCTTTACAAGCACTTCACCTTTACGCGGTAGCATAACGTCGATTTCTTCTATGGATAATGGTTGTTTAGGCCCCCAAGAAATAGCGGCTTTTGATTTAATAAATTTATCAGACATATTCATTCTCACTTTTCAATTAATAGATATTTTAATGGGGTTAGACAACAGACGAACTTGCTACATTTGAGTCTAGTCTACGCTTTTAATTTATATATGATAATACGGCTATTTCGTAATTCACTTTTACTACCTAGTAATAATAAAGCCATGATTATCCATTAATAAATTTACTTACATTCAACCTGTCCCTAATAATAAGGAATAACCAACTCATACATACATCCTATTTTGTTATGCGCTAAGTAGTGCTTCAATTTTTATCAGTAAATCATTTATTGAGTGAATAAATCACCATGCGCTTGTTTTGATGCTTGCTATTATATTTATTTCTAAAGAGGTGGTAATATACTGATTTGCAAATTCATTTGTACTCAGGAGTAATAATTATGCAGTGGGATGGTATCAGCGAATTTGTTTACGTTGCTGAAAATGAAAGTTTTACGCTCGCTTCAAAAAAAATGGCGATATCTACAGCTCAAGTTAGTCGTCAGATAAGTGCTTTAGAAAAACGCCTTAATATCAAATTATTTTATCGAACAACGCGAAAAGTATCATTGACTGAGGAAGGTCGTGTTTTTTATCAGCACTGTCGCAGCGTACTAGATGGCTTAGATGCCGCCGAGCGCGCTATCACAAATTTACAGTCTAAACCCCAAGGTAAAATTAAATTAACAGCGCCAGTTACCTATGGTGAAAAGCAAATATTACCTTTAGTGAATAACTTTCTAAAACAATATGACGATGTTGAAGTATCAGCTTATTTAAGCAACCGTCAAATTGATATCGTTGAAGAGGGTTATGATTTAGCAATTCGCCTTGGTAAGTTAAACGACTCTACAATGATGGCGAAAAAACTAGGTAAGCGAGCAAACTATGTTTGTGCATCGCCTAGCTATTTAGATAAACATGGCATACCGCATTCTTTATCAGAGCTTAATAATCACAGTTGTTTGTTGGGAACAAATGATTACTGGCACTTTAGAGAGTCAGGTAGAGAAAAGAGTATTCGAGTAACGGGAAGGTTACGATACAACAATGGTTACAGTTTAACTGATGCAGGACGCAAGGGCTTAGGGATAGTGCAATTACCTGATTACTATGTTCTTAAACACATACAAAGTGGCGAGTTAGTTACTTTATTAGATAGTTATCGTGCGCCTGACGAAGGAATATGGGCAGTTTACCCTCAAAATCGCCATTTATCTCCTAAAATAAGGTTACTGGTTGATTACTTGGCTGAGCAACTACAGTAGCTCCATGGCTTACTTAAAGCCGCGACTAGTTAGTTCAGCTTTAAGTGCATACTAGTGTGCCAGAGGGATTTTCCGAACGAGCACAGCTAAATATATTACCCTCTTTGTTTTTTATTATTACATCCTGGTAAAGGTTATTTACATTTTTAGGTATTATCATTTATTTGTAGGGGGATATTATAGCCCCATCGAAACGAAACGAAACGAAACGAAACGAAACGAAACGAACCGCAGCAATTAGCTGTACATCGATAAACAAATAATTAATTCTTAATAAATGGAGAAATTCAATGAGCATATTTACTCATGTAACTGTTGGTACTAAAGACTTAAACAAAGCCCGCGCTTTTTACGACAACGTTTTAAGCACCATTGGCCTTAAACGCATTGCCGATTTAGATGAAAACGGTTCAATATGGGGCGTAGACGCACCATCTTTCTTCGTACTTAAACCTGCGAACGGCCAGCAAGCTAGTGTTGGTAATGGTGTTACTGTTAGCTTTGAGGCGCCTAACCGTGCAGCTATCGACGCTTTTCATGCGGCGGCCTTAGCTGCTGGTTGTCCTGATGAAGGTGCTCCAGGTACTCGCGATTGGGCTCCTCATGCCTATGCGTCTTACACACGTGATTTAGACGGTAACAAACTTGCTGTTTACTGCTTTAAAGAAGCTTAATCGAGCAGAAAGACACTTAGAAAAACTAAAAAATACCGATTAATTGGTGTTTTTTAGTTTTATTGCTTATAAAATATATGTCAGCTTGTAGCTAATTGCTTGACCTTAAGAAAGAGAACTAGAAACCAAATATGGGTATGGCACATTATCTAAGAATCTATACTTTCTATAATCTCAAGAGTGTCGTCGACCTCTATCCCGCTGAAGAAGCCTTCGAAATTAAGACATTAATTAACCTTTAATGTTAATGTTTTGTTCAATGGTCATTGCAAAAGTTATTATTAAAATTGATTTACTAAGGTTCTTGGCGGGTGCTTGCTAACACTATTTCACGAATACAGACATCCTGTGGTTGTGAATATGCAAACTCAATTGAGCGTGCAACATCATCAGGAACGAGAATATTACCCATGTTGTTTTTCCACTCCTCGTAACCCGCTTTGATCTCTTCTGATGTTGTGTGGGATAATAATTCAGTTTCTACGGCACCTGGTGCGATAGTAATTACACGAACATCAGATGAGGCAACTTCTTCACGTACATTTTCAGTAATAGCGTGTACCGCAAACTTAGTCCCACAGTAAGCTGCATGACCGCTAAATGTCTTACGACCAGCAATTGAGCTGATGTTAATAATTGTACCAGTATTACGTGCCTTCATAGCTGTAAGTACAGCCTGCATACCATTTAATAATGCAATCACATTAATGTCGAACATGGTTTTAAATTCGTCAGCAGCTTGACTATCAATTTGTCCTAATAACATCATACCCGCGTTATTAATTAATAAATCTGTTGGTCCGTATAACGCTTCTGCTTTAGCTAGTGCCCCATGAAATTCTGTGTGCACAGTTAAATCTACTTTTTCGCACAAACAGTTTGGTAAATTTAGCGCTTCTAGTTTTTCAACACGGCGTGCAACTAATAATAACGGATGACCTGCGGCACTTAAACGCTTCGCTGTAGCTTCACCAATACCTGAACTTGCACCCGTAATAACGACTAGTTTTTTCATTGTTAACCCTCTTTACTTAATTATATAAATGTTTGACTACCACACTTGGCTGTATATTTAGAGATCTCAGCGAAGTTTGTAAACAAGCTGTCTAACTGAATTTAAATTGATAAAAGGAATTATATAGCGAACTTTATTGGTGATATATATGTGACAAAGAACATAAGTGTTGTGTTTTAAACTACAATGGTGAAATATTATAATTCATTAATACGGATATAAGATGCAAAGTAGCTCTTGTCTTGCCGACATACGTGCATTTGTCACCATTGCAGAACAAGGTAGCTTTACCAAAGCTGCTGATGTTTTACAGTCATCTCGTGCACATGTATCACGTCAGTTATCACAATTAGAGAAACAACTAGGCGTACAGCTGATTATTCGTACTACTCGTGCGCAACGACTGACAACAGTTGGGGAGCAATTTTTTCAACAATGCCTTGCTTCACTCCAAACTATCGACCAAGCGGTGGTTGTCGCTAAAGATGATACCAAGCAGTTACAGGGGCGTATTTGCATTAATAGTGTTGGCGGTGTTATCGGCGAAGATATTCTGACTAAGATTATTAGTGAGTTTAATTTACTTTATCCATATATCGAAGTGGAGCTGGATTTTAGCAGTCCTCGTGTCGATTTAATTGCAGGAACATTCGATCTCGTCGTGCGAATGGGCAAACTAGAAGATTCTGGATTAGTGGCAAGAAAGTTAACCGATATTAAAGTACAGGTGTTAGCGAGTCCCGGTTATCTCAATCAACATCCGCCTCTTACCCACCCAAAAGATTTAGCACAACATAACTGTTTAACCGGTAGTATAAAACGTTGGAGCTTTCATAAAAAAGCAGGACACGATAATCATACAGCAATAAATGAGACAGAGATCAACGTGAAGGGGAGTTTTACTTGCAAGAGCGGTCGAGCATTGATTAACGCTGCAAAAAATGGCAATGGGATTGTACGATTACCCGAGCTGTACTGTCAGTCTGAAATATCTAGCTATGCCTTAAAGCCCGCTATAACTTCTTTAACAAACGATGAGCAATGGCACTCTCCTGATGTGCCTTTATTTCTGTTATATCATCGTAATCGATATCAACCCGCTCGACTCAAAGTACTGATTGATTTTATCTGTCAGCACTTTCATGCGCTTTAGACAATGTCATTAACTTAAGGATTTAACACTTACGTTTATAATGTATATGGTCTTTGATTATTTTGGTTCTGCGGGCTTTTCGAATTAACTTATACTTGGGTCGAATAACACTTAAATATCATTATGAATAAACGTAATTTGGTCGATATGCCAACACAATAACAAAGAGTATCGTCAATATTTTCCTTTGGGGTTACACAAGTAAAAATGATTAGAGTTGGTTGTCGGTATTTCAATGAATGGGGTTTTCTCTCTACCGAGCTAAAAAATCAGGTTGTAACAATTGTGTTTCGACTTGATTGATTCAGGAGATTTCTTTTGCGCCTTTACAAGTAGTTAGCAAAAAGTTAAGTTCACTTTATATTGAAATTCCTCCTGAACTACTTGTAAGCTTTATTAAATTATGAATTCACATCAACTGAATATTTTTCCAAATATTAAATTTCATCGTTTTTATCATAAAGCCAAATTACTTTCGATACTACAAGTACAGTTGTTAGTTATTGCTCTAGTGTTATGTATATCCTTATTTATTATTACCCAGAATTCATCTGCAATGCCAATAGGGCAACCGCTAACGATTGAAGTAGTTCAATTTTCTCAGAAGCATAGAAGTATAGATCAGGTTTTAAACCATAAAGAACCTCTTAAATTAGTTAAAGGTAACTATGTGAATCTTGGTAAACGAAACCACTTATGGCTAAAAGTAAGCCTACAGAGTAACCCCGAAAGCTCATCAGAAATTGAACGTTTTATCCTTGTACTGAAAAAAAACCGTATACATACGCCGCAGGAACTACATTATTTAACCAATAATGATGTGTGGAAAAAACAGGTAATACACGGTAATCCACAATTTCATCATAATATTGTTACTCGCTTGCCTAGTGATTTGTCGTCCGATTCATTTTATTTAAAATTACAAGGGCGATATTTAAGGACATCATTATTTCTCTTTCAAAACGATCAATTCTTCGAGGATATACAATACTCTACGTTTTTTAATGGCCTATTTTTTGGTATGTTAGGGTTATTTGCTCTATATCATTTAATGTTATATTTTCGATTAAAAGAACCTTCTTATCTTGCTTATAGTGCAATGCTGTTTTTATTAGGCATCTGGTTTTTATCTGGTCAGGGGTGGTTAGAGTATCTATTGCCAAATATGAGCTATTTACACAATAAAACTGTGCCCATTGGGGTTTTATTAGTGGTGGCGATAGCTGAGTTTGCTAAACATTACCTGCAAATTAAAGAACTTTCTTTACACTTATATAAAGGATTAAATGTTACTCAGTTGTTATTACTATTTTTGGCAATAATAAGATTAACTATTGGAGAATTTCTGCCTGAACGGGTAAACCAAATAGCTTATGGCATTGGGTTATTTGTCAGTTTTTTAATTTTTGTTGGTTGTTTTAGTGCTGCTATTCTGGCTTTAAAAAAACAAATATCAGCAGCTTGGTATTACTTAACGGCAACGCTACTTTTTTTTATTGTCGCAAGTATTATGGGATTATCTGCGGGTAATATTATTAGCTTTAATTTTTCATGGTCGTTACTACAAATCACATCAACAATCGAAATTATTATTTTTAGTGCCGGTTTAGTTTCTATTTATTATCAACAACAGAAAAATAAACGGATTATTGAGCAGCAACTTAAACTAACGCAATCAAGGCTAGTTAAAGCATTAGAAATAAGTAATACCTTAAAAGGTAAAATACTTAATAATGTTGTTGACCATAAGCTGTACCCTGAATTAGCTAAGGTGACCCACTTCTTAACTGATATTATTTATGTGCAAGCATTAGGTAATGACTGTTTAGTTGTGTATAAAACAAATAACCGTAAAGTCAGTATAGAATTGGCCTGTAATTTACAAAGCTTGTTGGATAGTTTTGGTCATGAATATTTTATGCGAGTTCATAAATCGTACTTGGTTAATCCACAGCAAACTATGGTATTACAAAGAAGAACATCAGCAGATTATGATGTAAATATATCAAGTGAATTAATTCCTATTGGTCGTAAGCATCTAAATCAAGTCAAAGGGCTCATATAGAAAAATTCAGCTTTATTATATATACGTTAAAAGACTATTCCATCTACCGATTGGTATAAAACACCCAATTAATTCTAATGTTTTTAAGTTTCATATCATAAGCTTATAGACTTCTAGTTAGTGAGTTATACCTTTCGCTTTTTCTACAATACTGTTCACTATTTCCTTACTTGTTGAAAGCAAAACTTATCTTTAAAGTACCACTTTTACATCTTAAATGAATGGTAAGTTGTCTTAATTAAGTCATACGACCCAATGTTATCTGAGGCAGTGTATTTGTTGGAAAATAATCAATGAATCAGATTACTGATAGTCAGCCATTTAAAGCTTTATACCCACTCGATTCTAAGATACAAAATTCAGTGAGTGGATTTAATTTAACCGATCGTAATACATTTTAAGGCTAACGATGAAAACTATTATTTTATTATGCACACTATTTTTAACTGCATGTTCAAGTGTTCCTTTGACAACCATGATGCACTTTTCCGATACAAAACCTGAAGATTTTTTTACTGTTGACCCGAAAGGAATATTGGTAAAAGTATCGATTAACAGTATGGTTAATTTTGATCCTGCGCGCTCTTTAAATTTATCGATAAGTATTGAAGATAGTAGCGGACAAAGAAACATGGGTTTTCCTCTAGAGGTTGTTAATAAGACGACTCAAGCTGCTGTAAAAGGAATATTTAAGAATAGGCCTGGAGTTGATGTCTATATTTTGAAACTTGCACCTAGAGCACTCACTAATTTAAAATTACTCCACCAAGAGAGTAAATCGGGTATTAAAAAAAGAGTCGGTTTAACCGCAGGCGTTAATTTTTCGAAAGAAGCTGATGATGACTTGGGAATTGATGAAAACACAGTGTTATCTGTAGCGCTTAAGTTAACTAAACAAGGTGAATTCATTACCTTGATTGATCAGTTGAAAGTAGGAGTTGGTGTTGCACCAAACTAAGTGGATAAATTTATAAAACATGACTTTAATAATTTATAATCTGTGTATACGAGAAAATTAGCAAAAGCACATACTTGTTGGCTGCGTCCTTCTTTGCTTTACCTTTTTAGAGGTATTAGTCAATATGTTCTATGGCTAAGGTTTTATTGGTGCGCAAAGCGTAATAAGACCAGTCAAAATGTCAACTTTCCGATCAAACAGCGGACATAAATTTAATCATTTCATCGCAGGTTGGGGCACAAAACGCCATCGGATTTTGAAGCCCCGCTTACCACCCATAGTCGAATGGCTAGTTCTAATGATGATATAAAATCAGCCATATTCTTTGGCATAATCTTGTTTTATAGTATACATATTATTTTTCAAAGCTAAAATACATAGCTAATGCTGGTACGCACTGATGTTGCTAAATTGTCCATATGCTTAAATTTAGGGCTGTTAATAAGTTCATCGTCTCGAGTAACTGCTCGGGCAGTCGCTCTGAACTCCCAGTCTTCTGCGAAAGAATAAGTAACTCCTGCTTCGGCACTAAAGCTCATGCTGGCACCCGCGTCATAAGCATCGAAGCGAGTTGATGCTGCTTGCTCTTCTGAGACACCGACATAATAATCATTGAGCTTTGCGGAGGCATATTCAGCCCCGACAAGGCCATGAAAATTCCAGTCACCAACTTGCCAGTTTCGCCCTATTAATGCGGAAACTGTCGTACCATCATGATCGCCTGTTGCATCTTGATTGACGGTAAATTGCACCATGTTATTACCTATATAACCCGACAAGCGACCACCTATAGTAAACTCACTGCTATTATTAGAGTAACGTCCGTTATGCTCAAAGCTGGTTTTCCCCCAATCAGTGGTCGCTATCAAGTCGAATGACCAGTGATCGTTATTAAAAGCGTTATAACCTAATACAGCTCCATGACCACTTTCACTATAGCTTTCAATAAATATATTTTTCCAGTTATAGTTGCCATTTATGAACAAGCTTGTATTGGAATATCTGCTGTTTTTATTTGAAAAAGTAGGCTCATCACGCACTGCATGCATCACTCCTATTTCGAAATAATTTTCTGCATTATCGATCTTCGAAATCTTATTTCTGACATCGTAAGTAATATCGTTAGCAAAACTGGCAGCTGAAAAACTAGATCCGGCAAGAATCAGTGCGGCTAGAGATAAACATGGGATAAGTGATTGTTTTAAAGATAAGTTGTTCATAATTTTGTATCTGGGTTGTTGAAGTTGGGTTCATTATGCAGATACAAAAGGGAAAGAGACGTAACAGGATCCATCATCTGTAACAAAGTGTAGCAATTGTTATATTCACAGCTTTAGTCATTATTGGGATTTAGTGAAGGTAGTGAAGGTAGTGAAGGTAGTGAAGGTAGTGAAGGTAGTGGAGTTAGGAGGAATGCATGAAGGAGGAAAAACGCTGGGTAGGGAGCCATGACTCTTTGTTAACAACTACTTAGGTGCGATGTACCCCTCAATAAAAACTCTCTTTGAATACTTGGTTTGTTGTTGATGGAATAACTAATTAGATGCAACTAAGGTCAGCTTTCAGATAATACAGCGGACATAATTTATACTTTTATGGCACTATGGGATACAAATCGTCTCAGTTCATTATTGTATAAATTAGGGGGCGGTAACAAATCATGCACTTTTTATTAAGGGATAATTATCACCTGAAATGACCAAACGTTTACAGAATCTTTTAATGCTTTATTAGCTTAACTAAAGGTGAAGTTAACGTTTATCTATCATTATTTGAATGAAAGTGCTGATGATATAATTAATGAAATGTGGGATTATTGTCGCTGTCACTGTCACTGGGGAGTTGTATGCTAGCCGGTTGAACAAGAACAAAATACAATTGATTTTTGCACTTTGTTACTTATTCTAGCCAACGACTTTTTGACCGGCAACATACTCATACAGATATTTAAAATTCATATCCGATATTGAGTGTTAAAATATAACACCAATGTGTATTTCTCGCGTCAATTAGCAACAATGTTCTTTTAGTGGTCATTCGGCGGCTAGCTGTTTTCAATTAATGCAAACATGGTAACTAAACCCAAATGAGTCCAATGAATAAAATATTAATAGTTGAAGATGACGACCATATTCGAGAAATGGTGCTTTATATCCTGCAAAAAGAGAATTATTCAGTGTCAGGTGTTGGCAGTGCTGAAGCTGCATTGTCACACTGTAATCAAAATAGACCAGATTTAATTTTGCTTGATATCGAACTGCCCGGCATAAATGGTTATCAATTTTGTGAACGATTGCTAGAAGTTCATCGCAAAAATATGCCATTGATCATTATGTTAACCGATCAAATAGATGTCAGTGACATTGAAAAAGGCCTCGCAAGTTATGCGGACGACTACATTGCTAAACCATTTAACCCTCGTCTTTTGGTCGCGCGGATCAAAGCAAACTTGCGACGGCTGACAGGGGGGGCTGAGCCCGTATCAAGTGAAGGGGTTTCGCAGTTTGGTGTTGCTATTGATGTGTGCTCTCGTCAAGTGACTCTAAACGGGGAATTGATTGCGCTACAGAAAATGGAATTTGATATTCTGTTTCTTTTAATGTCCTCGCCCAATCGTGTCTTTTCACGAGATGCACTTATTTCTCAAAGTAAAGGCGACAACTACTACATCTCAGATCGCGCTATTGATAATCAAATCTATAAATTGCGTAAAAAACTAGGTGAGGCAGGAAAACACCTAGAGACGGTATCGGGAGTAGGCTACCGTTTCTGTGACTCCTCAAACCTTTGCGTGACTTAACGAGATCCTATTCAACAAATGCATCGACGATAGCTGCCTGTAATTCGCTAAATGCGATGGGTTTGGATATAACATTGTTAACAACCGCTAAGCTTCGTCCTAGCTCAACGTGCTCTGGGGTTCCAGTAATAATAATTATCGGTTTATTGGCAGTTATGGCTTGCACCTTTTCGGCAAACTGTACGCCGGTCATCTGCGGCATATTCAAATCTGATATCACCAAATCAAACTTGTCCGGAGCATTACTGAACGTATTGAATGCTTCACTGCAGTTGCTAAAAGCGCTGACTTGATAACCTAATCCCGATAATTTTCTTTTTACCAAAGCCAGCACTGACTTATCGTCATCGAGCAAGAGTATGCGATTATTTTTTGTGAGTGTCGTCACTTTTAATGTTTGTTGCACTGTGGATTCAGCCTTAGGCAACCAAATATTAAAACAGCTTCCTTGATGCAAATCACTGGTGACATTAATGTGTCCCAAATAGCCTTCTACGATCCGATAACATAAAGATAATCCCAAACCAGTACCACCTTGTTGCTTTCGAGTGGTGAAATAAGGTTCAAAAATGTGTTCTTGTTGTTGCTTATTCATGCCACAACCATCGTCTTTTATCGTTAGACAATACCCCTCTTGCTCACCATAAATTTTCTCGTCAATATCTATGCTCAACTGACCTTTTTTTGGGGCCATTGCTTGTAAGGCATTAGTACAGAGGTTCAATAATACTTGATAAATTTTGGTTGGATCGGCAAATATTTCATAGCGCTTGTGTTGATTGAACCGTATTGATACTCGGATATTGTCTGGAATGGTAGGTGCTATTGAAAGCAACAATTCATTGACTTCGTCTTTGAGATCAACTAGTTCTTCTTGAACAGAGGATGGTTGTTGGCCACCAATGGCTCTAATTTGTTGAGTTAGTCGCTTCGCTCGATAAGAGGAGTCTAAAACACGCTCTAAGGCAAAATGAATATCTTCTTGTTTTTGTTCTGACTTTGCCAATTCAGCGTAACCGATAATTGAAGTGAGTATGTTATTAAAGTCATGACCAATACCGCTGGCTAAGGTGCCGACAGCTTCTAGTTTTCGTTTTTGATATAACTGCTTTTCTAGTTCTCTTTGCTGTTGCAGTAAAGCCACACCTCGACGAAAAACCGCCAGTAAAGTTAATAACAGTAAAAGCAATACATAGGCGTAGGCATCAGCATTTTGATAACTGCTGTCAGTTTCTATTACAGAACCACTCATTTGATTAACTAATGCTTTAACGGGTTTCATGCTTTCTGTGCGCAAATAATCGAGACCAATTATTTCAAGCAGAATTAGCGCAATGATAAATTGTACTCGGCGAATATTCGCGAAGTCAAAAGGCTGTTTAACATCGACGGTGATTAACATACGCCTAAAAGTACCGAGAATCGTTAAAAATAACAGCGTAGTTAGCAGTGACAAGCCTGCACGCGTTAACCAATGGGTTTCTAAATAAACGTCTAAACCAGACACGGTTAATTCAATAGCAAGCCCAGATACGTGGGTCGATAGTGTTGAATTTGGTATGCCACTAAGACTGAATAGCACAGATTGGCCCATAGGCCACCAATTTAAAAAGTCTAACCCCCAGAGCATCACACCGAAAAAGTTAACCGATTTAACTAAGACAACGGTGGCAATAAGGTAAAAAATAGCAGTCAGTACGTAGTGTATTTTAAAGTCAGAAAGCTTGATTAATGTCATTTAACTGCCTTGAGGGTTTTTAGCAGGCAAGCATACTCCAATTTTAAGTGAAGAAAAAATGACAATTAGAAAATAATAAGGTGAAGACGAATTTATATACTCTTTAATATCTCCTTACCACTTTGATTTAAAAGGAAATGGCCAATAAAGGGCAGATTTTAATCAAAGTCATAATAATTTTAGAGGAAATTCTAATGAAAAATATATTTTATAACGATGATAGAAAAATACGCAACGGCTGGTGGATAGCACTTTTTGTTGGTCTGATTATGCTCACCCAGCCGATTTACAAGCCTATTAAACAAGGGCTTGGCGGGTTAGGATTTACCGAAACATGGCTAGAACCGGTTTCTTTTTTATTGATTTTATTGGTGACCTGGATTTGTATTTTAATACGTAAAGAAACCTTAGCAGACGTAGGTTTTGGGATAAACATGCGTTGGTTTAAAGCATTAATTACGGGGACTTTAGTTGGCATAACTATGTTACTTGTTACTGCAGGAATTATTTGGATGGTAGGTGGTGTTACGTTTGAGTTAGATGCAGAACGAAGCTTACAGGGACTTAGCTATGGGCTTTATTTGTTTTTAATCGGTGCTTTAATGGAAGAAATTCTACATCGTGGTTTTATATTTCAACGATTGATTAATGGCCTTGGACTTTGGTGGGCGCAAATTCTGATGGCATCTTTGTTTGCACTTGGCCATTGGGGAAATCCAGGTATGGACGGAATCACTCAGGTATTTGCCAGTTTAGATTTATTTTTGATCTCCTTAATTTTTGGACTCGCTTATATAAAAACACTTAGTCTTGCGCTGCCTATTGGTTTGCATCTCGGCTGGAATTGGGCGCAAGGTGATATTTTAGGCTTTAGTGTCAGTGGTTTTGAAAAGACCGGTTGGTTAAAGCCTATTTTTCATGGCAAAGAGCAATGGCTAACGGGTGGAGACTTTGGTCCTGAAGCCAGTATTTTCTCAGTTCTTGTTAGTACGGTTGTGTTGTTTATTTTAGTTCGATGGAAAGGCAATGTAGTAAACAACCAAAATTCTAAATCTTTTAAGGAATCTGACATATTATCTGAGAAAAATGAAAAAATGGTTGTTGAACTTCAAGCTAAACAAGGTGAGCTCCATACTTAAGTTATGCCTTCATCGTATAGAGTCTGTGTAATAGCACTTATTATTTTAAACCTAATAATATATAAGCCATAATTTTTCCCGGAACAGAGTTGTTTACAATTTAGGAGATTGATATGGGTATAAATTTCAAACTCTGTCATTTTATCGTGAGAGCTCTCATGTGTGATATGAGTAGCTTTACCGTCCAAAATGTCGAAGACGATAAGTTCCTCGCCCAATTCGAAGACATTAATTTACAATATATCTGTTTTTGTTATTATTTATGTTATGTTTCTGGAAAATAAAATAATAATAGAGGGTTCTTATGAAGTTTAAATTCACCTTAGTTGCCGTGGCAATTTCCGTCCTAACTGCCTGTGGTACTGTGCAAAATACAGCTCAACATAACCGTGACGAAGGGCAAGCCGATAATAAGCTGACACTTGATGTCGCTTTACAAGCTAAAGCGCGAAAAATACACCAAAATGCGATTGTTTTAGATACCCATAACGATTTTAGTGTTGCTAACTTCTCAGAAGAAAAAAATTACACTATGCGTTTAAAAAGTCAGGTGAACTTACCCAAAATGGATGAGGGAGGACTAGATGTATCTTGGCTGATTGTGTATACCGGGCAGGGGGAGCTTAACCAAGATGGTTTTAACAATGCATATAAAAAAGCTATGGAAAAATTTGATGCCATTCATCGATTAACGAATGAAATAGCGCCAGATAAAATTGAGCTAGCGTTAAGCTCTAATGATGTCCGTCGCATTATTAAAAGTGGTAAAAAAGTCGCGATGATAGGGGTGGAGAACGGTTATCCTATCGGCACTGATATCTCAAATGTGAAAAAATTCTACGATTTAGGCGCTCGGTATATGTCAATTGCTCATAATGGTCATAGCCAATTGAGTGATTCAAATACTGGCGATAAAGATCAGAATTGGCTACATAATGGTTTAAGTGACTTAGGCCTAGAAGTCATCGCTGAGATGAATAAATGGGGGATTATGATTGATATTTCTCATCCGTCAAAAGCGGCAAATATGCAGATGATGAAATTATCTAAAGCACCCGTTATCGCTTCTCATTCGGCAAGCCGAGCCATGTATGATCATAGTCGTAATCTAGACGACGAAGAGTTATTCGCATTAAAAGCAAATAACGGAGTGGTTCAAGCGGTTGCTTTTCGCTCTTACATCAATGGTGAAAAGAATAAAAAATATAGTGATGCAAGAAGTAGTGTTTACAAAAAACACGCCGATAAAATAGGTTTTACCATTTTAAGCTGGAACGCGCGCAAAGTAATGCCCGAAGAAGAATTAAAACAATACTATAAAGTGCTAGACGGAATAAGTCATTCAGCTAAAGCAGAGCTCGACAAGTTAGCTGTTCAAGCTCCACAAGTGAATGTCGGTGACTTTGTTGATCATATAGACTATATGGTTAACCTGATCGGTGTTGACCATGTTGGCATTAGCTCTGACTTTGATGGAGGTGGCGGGGTTAAAGGTTGGAATGATGCATCGGAAACTTTTAACGTAACATTAGAGCTGGTTAAGCGTGGTTATAGTGAAGCTGATATTAACAAAATGTGGAGTGGTAATTTATTACGTGTACTTGATGATGTACAGGCTGTAGCTAAAAATATTCAACAAAGCGCTATGTTGTAACTGTCAGTGCATAAAGTGCAACAAGCTTAACAAAGATAAGGTTTTAAATAGCTTTACCGAATTTAAAAAGTGCACTTAAGTCTGGAAATTACTATTGCTCAAAAGTCAGTAAGATTAAAAATTTAATCTTACTGACACTCTAAATTAACGGTAACTACTCAGTGAGTTTATTGTGCAAGGTGCTTAACAGGGCTCATAATACTTGTTTAGTAGTGAGAGCAGCTCAACCAGCCCTTTGGAAGCAAACTGTTAAAACTGTATTTACTCATCATCAGAAGCCTAGATTCCTTCTTAGGTGTGTGAATAAAGTTCAAATAAATTTCCAAATGGGTCTTCTAAATAAGCCATTTTTTGCAAGCTTATTATCACCTTCTGGATGATAATGCATAATGTCCATTCTCACGGTACCGCCAAACGTTTCAGTTCTTTCAATGGCCCTTCAAAGTCATCTGTTTGAAGAAAAAATGAAATATACCAACTCGGTTGAAATTAACTTCGTGTCGTTCTTCACGATTTTTCATTTCAAATAGTTCTACAACAATGCCTTCGGTCGTTACAAAACGGGTAATATTAAAGCCTTCACAAAAACAACAACACACATTTACCCTATTGTGGTTTCGCGTTCCTCGGCGACTTTAGTATTATTCATTACAATTTTAAGTCTCAAGGCGTTAGTGTAAAGCGCAATAGCTTTATCCATATCAGCAATGAGATATTCGAGTTATGGCACTAGCCGTCCATTTTAGACAGACTTATCACTTTTTATCATTATCAAATAATACAAATGAGTTACCTTCCTCGCATAGTGAAACGAATCACTTTAAAGATAAGTAGGATACGTTTTATTAGCCAAACCGACGATCGTAACTGCCAGGTTTAACTAATAACTCAGTTTTAATGACCATTAATTTTATTACCAAATTCATCAATAGTTGCTGATGGATCAGCGAGTTCATCATCCCAACGTAGAGGAGGTACTTTACCAAACGATGGCTCATGAATACCGAAAGTACAAATGGGGCCATAGGGGTATTCTTCCGTAATGTAATAACCATAAACGCCATTAATATCGGTTGCACCATTACACTCATCTAGATTTCCTGTATTGCCGCTATCATAAATCCAGTCGTCTATATATCTCCCAAATGGTACGCCAAAAGGTTCGTTGGTAAAACTAAAGTCAAAATCTTCAGAGCGATTAATAACATCCCATGGCGTTGGCGGTGTACCATGGTCTTTAAATGCTGGGGTATTTGTATAGGGTTGTCGAGATTGGCCAATACCATTTTGATCGGGATTCAATTGCCAATTTTTTAAGGCATAGCCTGATTTTGCTTTGACTAGTTTTCCATCTTGATTAACAAACCACAGGCCAAAGATAGGAAAACCATCTTTGGCAAAACCTATAAGTGGTGAACCATTGATAGCAGGTGCTATTGTCGCTTCGTCATTGCTCTGAAGGGGGTGTGTCATCGCGTGGTAATGATAGGTTCCTTCAAAGCCGTGACCAAAATATTCATCAAAAATTGCCGCCATTTTTTCTGCTGCGGGATCTTGTAAAGTATAGGCTGGTATCTCAAACCAAACAGAGCCATCGCCGCAGCCTGTGGAGTTTCCTGCTGAATTTACTCGTGCATGGTCGGGGTTGTAACAAAAACCAGAATCCATAGCTATACCAACACCATTTAATAAAATACCATCATAATCCATAAAATTAGTCGGGTTTCGGTCTGTATCATCTGCAACCTTAGGATTTGACATCGCAGGGTTTATTGGAAGGTAAGTCAGTTGCATATCATCGTGATCTATCTCAGTTACCCAAACATTATCTTCATTAGGAGAACCAACATCCCAGCCCAAATCATGATTTGGTATCATGTTATGGCGCATTCGACAATGCGTAGCCAGCTCAGGATCATTAGTTTCGATTACGGACTGATAATTCCAACCACCTGCAATATTAGCTTTAGTGGGATCTTGAATATAATCGCCACTAACAATGACTAAGTCGATAATCACAATGCTTTCTTTATCGGTTCCGGGGTAAGAAGGGGAGTTTACGGCAATATTTGACCTGTCATTAATACCTGCAGAGCTATAATCACCATTATTAGCATCGGTTACATAAGCGCGGCAATCAGGGTTTCTATTGGTTAAAACCGCGTTAAGCATTCCATTTACAGTTTCATTTAAATCAGGATTAGCGACATATTCATCAGGAGTAGGTTTTGGATCTGGTACAGGCTCAATGATTTCAGGTTCATCATTGCTCGGCGCTTCAGTTCCACCTCCACCTCCACCTCCACAAGCGGTAAAAGTAATACATAATAATGAAGCAATAAGCGCTTTAAAATAAATGTGACAACTACTCGTAATCTGAAATTTATTCATACAAGATCCTAAATTAATTACTTTCAATATAAAATTTATTGATAATTACCAAATTAAATGTGGCTTAATATCCGATAATGTAAAGACAACCGCATCTACTCAATAGGGCTAAATGCCCCTTAATAATTTTACTCATTGGGATTATGAGATATTCTCTTAATATAAGCCTTAATTGTTTTTTCAGAAAATTCAATGTCGATTATTTCTGAATTTCGAAGGCATTATGAATATAGCCCTCTTATAACGAGATAATATTACTGTAGACTTTTCACCTTTTGTTTGAAATAGCTAACATAGTAAAGTTATGTAAAGATTAACTAGCTTAACAAAATCGGTAGCGATAATTAGCAGATGTTTATCAATTATTATGCATCAACTTTGTGAAAAAAGTGAGAATAGTCGTCCAAATCTTTCTGTATTATTGATGAGTTAAACGATCTTTAACAAAGATGACTTTGAGTAAGGGAAATAGAGCGTAATACGCGCTCCGCAGAAGGTAGCTTAGATGATCACAATCCTCCCTTGGTAACTAATTACTGATATTTCAGTTTGATTGATGTAGCTAATTGCTACCACAAACGAGACATTACTCTTAAAATTAGATTTTTTATTGAAATATTATCAGGATTGCTTGAATTAACACAATTTTTTATGAGCAGAACTTCACCAGTAATATATCTTAGAGCTATAAACACTAGGCTATCGAAAACTATTGGATCAGTTTAGATCATTTGACTACAATTACTGTAACTATTTTAATTAGGGTCTTAAAATGTATAGTGTTTTGGAATATGAAGGAGCTTCTGAATCAGTTAAAAAAATTTACGACGATATATTCGAGTGTTTAGGTAATGAAGGGCTTGTCGATTATTTTAAAGTACTTGGTAATTACAATATTATTGTATTAGACGTGACATGGAATGCTCTAAAAAATATTTTAGTGAAAGGTGAATTACCTCGGTCATTAAAGGAATTAGTTTTTGTTGCGGTTTCAAATGAAAAAAACTGTAGCTATTGCACCGATATTCATACTGCGATGTGCAAGCTTCTTAATGTAAATGAGGGCGATATTCAAAAAGTACTAGAAAAAGCAACTAACTTAAACCCAAAAAGGGTGAAACTTTCCATTGAGTTTTCTAAAAAAATGGCAATAAATCCAGGCTTAATTGTTGAAGAAGACCATCATACTTTACTCGACTCTGGGCTAACAAAAGGCCAAATTTTTGAATTAATGGCTTTAGTTAGTTTAGTCAATTATTCCAATACACTTGCGCAAGGTATGATGATTGACGTTGACCAAAAAGTTGTGAGTTTACTTAATAATGGCTAAAAATTTAATTGATACATACCAATTAGCCTCTTTAATAGAGCTAACCAATGCGATGGCAGAAGACAGTATTAATCCTGATGTAGATGTTAGCAAAATAATAAGCCAATCGGTTGATAAGTTGATGTGGATTATCAATTTTGATCTATGTCTTATCCTTGAGAAGACCACCAAATGTCAGGTTGAACTCGTTTTAAACAACGAGGATAAAAATCATGACTTCGAGTCGTTAACACTACTCCCGATTGTCGAATATACGCAAAATATGCAGGTTTCGTTATCCGATGACGACTATTACCTATTTTACAACGTATTACATAAAGACAGTGAAAACGCTAAGTTGATGCTTTTTTTACAAGGGGCTGAGCGATTTTCTTCCCAAGTTTCAATTGTGTTAGAACTATTTTGTGCATCCGTAAAAAAAATATTAGAAACAAAAACTAACGAAATTAAAAATAGACAGTTACAAAATGAAAAAGCGATTTTGGAAGAGTCCAATAAACTAAAATCACTATTTTTAGCCACTATATCTCATGAAATAAGAACACCAATGAATGGTATTTTGGGAATCGTTCAGTTGTTAAAGGATACACCGCTTAATAACCAACAATCAGACATGCTTGGCACAATAACGAATAGCAGTGACGATTTATTGAAAATACTTAATGACATATTAGATTATAGTCATTTAGAAACCGGTAAAGTGGAGTTGGATGAAGTTGATTTTAATCTTGTTGAGTCGATAGAGGATCTGGTTAAACTATCTTCCGCCAAGGCTCACCTTAAAGGACTTAAAATAACCACCTTTTTTAATAACGCTCCGCCAGTAGTACTTCGAGGGGATGTAGCAAGAATAAAACAAATAATAATTAACCTGTTAAATAACGCGGTTAAATTCACCCAGGAAGGGGAAGTTAATATAATAGTGGGGTGTGAACAAACAACTACCTCTCTCTATCGAGTTAATATTATTGTAAAAGATACCGGAGTTGGTATTAGTAAATTAGCCCAAAAAAATATATTTAAACCATTTACTCAAGTCGATAACTCGATGAGTAGAAAATTTGGCGGCACAGGTCTCGGGCTCGCTATTTCAGCTAATCTTACCAAAGCATTGAATGGTACTATCCGTGTCGAAAGCGAAGAACAAAAAGGCACAGTATTCCACTTATCTTTACCATTAAAAGCCACTCAAAATTCTCAAACAAAACTTGCTAAAAAAAACTTAGAGAATGAATCACAAAATTCCATCAACCTTAATCATAAAATACTGGTTGTTGAAGATGTACGTATAAATCAGACCATAGTAAAAATGATGTTATCTAAGTTGGGTTTTGCATGTGACATTGCCGCTAATGGTCTTGAAGCGTTAGAGGCCTTAAGCAGATCAGAATACAGTATTATCTTTATGGATTTGCAAATGCCAGAGATGGATGGATTAACTGCAACAAAAGAAATCGTCAAACGTTACGGGCAAGATCGCCCCATTATTGTTGCCATGACTGCTAATGTACTAAAGAAAGATAGAGATGATTGTGCAGTTGTAGGAATGGATGACTTTATCCCTAAGCCCCTTTTAATAACAGAGCTAGAAAGGGCCTTGTCTACTCGTTATCAAAGATAATGATGAACTAATTTCATGCAAAGTATAATACTGCCGTACTCGATTTAATATAATGAAGGAAATAATACATTCGAAAATATATAGTAAAAACCATCTGATACTGTCTTTAATGCATACACATACCATAAAAAAGAATTACTTTATGATCAACTATCGTAGTTAAGTGATCGTTAGCAAGCATAGTTTTAACCACAAAACCGGCAGCTTTGCGACAATAGTGATCACCCCCCAATATTTCGGCAGATATATTCCTTAATCGGTAACGATTGCTTAGTTGAGGTAACCATTTAAATTCAAAGCCAGAAACCGACGCGCGCCTAATGAGGTAATGAATATTATTATCATTTAGGGAAAATCATCTCTCTAATAAAGTAAGTCTAGTGCCTCTAATCAGTGTTTAAATATGCAGACTTGATGCTTGAGGTTGTGCCATTTATAACCAGCCAGAAGTCTATTTTCTAGTGAGTACGCGGCACGTAACTTTAAGGCCATTCTACGTGTACGGTCCCTTGGGGGAAGTGTTGCTAACGCAACGCTAAGCAAAAGTAGAACACCTAATTCTTATTATTCTTAGTTTGTACTTATTTTGTTACATGTTGTCTGTAACCCTACTCCAAAAAATGATGAAAAACTTCGCAGAGTTGCATAAGATATACCGATAATAATTAAGGGATATATGATGAAAAAGAAATATTTGGCGGCCGCAATAGCCGCAAGTTTAACGTTATCTGCCTGTATGATAACCAGCGATGGTATAAAATCATCGTCAGAATTGGCCGCGAGTAATAGCAGTAGCATGTCGCAGCAATCATCCGAAAATAGTGCTAATAAAGTCTTTAGTCAAAAATATCTATTTAAAGAATTAGCCAATGGTTTACGTGTAGTCGTGGTGAAAACAGATTATCCAGATCTTGTTTCAGTACAAATCCCGGTGTCTGTAGGTGCTCGAGACGAAAACGAAATCGGTAAAACAGGCTTTGCGCATTTCTTTGAACATATGATGTTTAAAGGTTCAGATAAATTTCCACAAGATGTTTATTCAGATTTATTTAAAA
>Ga0209396_1000450_pt1 | contig 49237 bp, 42 predicted proteins | sample GOMGulsemesocosm_6_FD_184638 | JGI IMG/M metagenome (GOLD analysis project Ga0209396, IMG submission 184638) | Methane-oxidizing microbial communities from mesocosms in the Gulf of Mexico - GOM8C Gulf of Mexico (SPAdes) (version 2) | ecosystem: Environmental > Aquatic > Marine > Cold seeps...
GATACATCAAAACCAATACCACCAGCACCGATCACAGCCACTTTTTTGCCAACAGGTTTTTTATGCTTCAGTACATCTAAATAGTTCAATACTTTACTATGCTCGATGCCTTCAATTTCTGGTAAACGCGGTGCAATACCTGTCGCCAAAACCACTTCGTCAAAATCACCGGCATTCAAATCTGCTGCGCTAACACGAGTATTTAACTGCAGGTTTACACCCGTCAATTCAATCTGCTTACCGAAGTAACGAATCGTTTCAAAGAACTCTTCTTTACCTGGAACTTGCTTAGCCACATTAAACTGACCGCCAATTTCATCGGCAGAATCAAACAAGGTAACCTCATGACCACGACTAGCGGCTGTCGTTGCAAACGATAACCCAGCAGGGCCTGCACCGATAACGGCTAATTTCTTTTTCACAGCATTAGCAGCAAGATCTGTAATGATAACTTCTGTCTCATGACATGCACGCGGGTTAACCAAACAACTCGTTAGCTTACCGCTGAATACATGATCCAAACACGCTTGGTTACAACCAATACAGGTATTGATCTCGTCGCTCTTACCCGCCGCTGCTTTTTCAACAAATAATGGATCGGCCAAGAAAGGACGCGCCATAGAAATCATGTCCGCATCGCCACGCTCTAAAACTTCTTCAGCAACTTCCGGTGTATTAATACGGTTAGACGTAATTAGTGGAATAGAAAGTTCTTTGCGGAATTTCGCTGTTACCCAAGTAAAGGCTGCGCGTGGCACCTTAGTCGCAATTGTTGGGATACGCGCTTCGTGCCAACCAATTCCAGTATTAATAATCGTCGCACCGGCTTTCTCAATCGCTTTACCCAACTGTAAAACCCAGTATTAATAATCGTCGCACCGGCTTTCTCAATCGCTTTACCCAGCTGTAAAACTTCTTCGTAAGTACTGCCACCTTCAACCAAATCCAACATTGAAAGACGATAAATAATAATGAAATTTTCACCCACCAATTCACGAGTACGGCGAACAACTTCAACCGCCAAACGCATACGATTTTCGTAAGAACCACCCCAGTCATCTTCGCGCTGGTTGGTACGTGCAGATAAGAACTGGTTAATTAAATAACCTTCTGAACCCATAATCTCAACGCCATCATAGCCGCCGACTTGGGCAAACTTAGCTAATTGAACAATGTCGTTAATTTGCTTTTCAATGCCATCATTATCTAGCTCTTTTGGCTTGAATGGATTGATCGGCGCTTGAATTGCAGAAGGTGCAACTGAATTAGGATTAAATGCATAACGACCCGTGTGCAAAATCTGCATACAAATCTTCGAGTCTTCAGCATGAACCGCATCGGTAATGGTTTTATGCTTTAGCGCATCTTCATCGCTGCTAATAATATTGGTATGCGGATGGGTTGCGGCTTCAGCGCTTGGACCAAAACCACCAGTAACGATAAGGCCAACACCACCACGAGCACGTTCAGCAAAAAACGCCGCCATACGCTCCATACCATCTTTCATTTCTTCTAAACCGGTATGCATCGAACCCATCAATACACGATTCTTTAATTGGGTGAAGCCTAAATCTAATGGTTCTAACAATTTTGGAAAATGTTGATTTGTCATTATTGTCTACTCACGGTTATTTGATTTAGATATGAACCTTGCCTAATTTTTTCTAAGACAAATGCCTACATCTTCTTTCTCATCATGGAATTCATTATTCGCTGATCAATGCCAGCCGTCGTTAACATTTGTTAATGGCTGTCAGCTTTTTATGCTTAATACTGTAAAAGAAGTCGCGGTAAGAAACAACGAAGACTATTTACTATTCATAACAAGGTGATGATAATGTCTAACAAAACATCGAATAAAGGGCTCAAAAACGGTATTGAATACCAGGCCCCATTACAAGATATGGCTTTTCTACTGAATGAAGTCTTTCCCCCTTCGAAGTCAGTAACTACCGATCAAAATATTGAAGAAGAACTATTCGTATTAACACAAGCCGCTCGCTTCGCAGAACAAGAACTCGCCCCTATTAATAGCGAATGCGATCGCCAAGGCTGCCAGTTAAGCGATGGCCAAGTTAGCTTACCACCCAGTATGAAAACCGCCTTTCAGAAATACGCCCAAGCAGGCTGGATGGGTTTATGTATGCCCGAGCAATGGGGTGGCCAAAACCAGTCTTCGCGCTTAGGGTCTTTTGTCGGTGAATTATTAACCTCAGCCAATCATGCTTTTAGCATGACACCTGCCCTGACTATGTCAGCTTGCCGCGCACTCATCGCATATGGCAGTGACGAACTAAAGCAAACCTATTTAGAAAAAATGATCTCCGGCCAATGGACAGGCACTATGTGCATGACTGAAGCCCACTGCGGATCTGATTTAGGATTAATTCGCACGTCAGCGATCGCTAATGCCGATGGCAGCTATCAGCTTAAAGGCAGTAAGATATTCATTTCAGCGGGCTCACACAACGCTAGCGACAACATTATTCATCTTGTTTTGGCGCGCTTAAAAGATTCACCGAATAGCCGAGAAGGCATTAAAGGTTTATCGCTGTTCTTAGTCCCGGAGAAGGTTCCTGAAAAGCTCTCAGAGAAGGTCCCGGAGAAATCAGAAGAAGACGGCCATTGGAGCAAAGATAATAACGTTCGCTGCATCGGCATTGAGGAAAAAATGGGCGTGCACGGTAATCCTACGTGCTCAATGAGTTTCGAAAACTCACAGGGCTTTTTAATTGGCGAAGAAAACAAAGGCATCAATGCCATGTTCGCCATGATGAACGAAATGCGCTTAGGCACTTCACTCCAAGGAATTGGCTTGAGTGAGCGTAGTTTTCAAAAGAGTTTGAGCTACGCGCAAAGCCGTACTCAAATGCGCAGCCTTAGCGGTATAAAGAATCCAGAACTCGAAGCTGATCCTTTGATTGTCCACCCCGATGTTCGCCGTATGCTATTAACCCAGAAAGTATTCGCTGAAGGTGGCCGCGCATTAGCTCAGTTCTGTTCACAGCTGATGGATGAAACCCATCAAGAGAATACAGACAAAGAAAAGCAGCAACTACTCGATATGCTGACCCCCATCGCCAAAGGCTTTTGCACAGAAGTTGGTTTGGAAAGTGCCAGCCATGCCATTCAAATTCACGGCGGCCACGGTTTCATAAAAGAAACAGGCGTCGAACAACTGTATCGCGATGGTCGTATCGCCACACTTTATGAAGGCACCTCCGGTATTCAAGCATTAGATTTATTAGGAAGAAAAGTACTCGGCACTCAAGGAAAAAGCTTAATGAGTTTTACCAAGATGATGTACGTTCTAGGCAAAGAAAATTCACACCTAGCGGATGATAGTGAAATAGGAAAACTACTCTCGTCTTTAAAAAGTTATACAAAAGAATGGCCTGAAGTCACTATGCAAATCGGTGCCAAAGCGATGAAGAATCCAGACGAAGCCGGTGCTGCCAGTTTCGATTATATGATGTACTCCGGCTATGTCGTGCTGGGATATTTCTGGGCTAAGATGGCGATCACAGCGCGCACTCTTTTAGTTAATCAGGTTTTAGACAAGTCATCTTTAGATAGTGAACTCTCAAAAGAACTGCTAGAAAATAAGATCGCCAATGCCACGTTTTATTTTGAACGTATTCTGCCAAGAGCACTGAGCCATAAAGTGTCTATGCTTTCAGGAAACGATTCTCTTAAAGCGAGTTTTTAAGCACTCACTAACATGACAACAAGGTAGGTGAACCCCTTCGTAATAGAAAATTCACCTTTCCTAAATAAATACTTCATATCTTATAGGGATATTGGACTAGTCCAATAATTCTATTAGGTATGAATATGATACGCATTCTTCGTAAACCCAAGACATTGCTCTCCTGCACCTTAATGCTGCTAGCAGTCGATGCCTTAAGCGCCAGCGATAAACCGGTGGTACTTCCCGAAACTGAGATACTAAATCCAGTAGAAATTACCGGCGATAAGAAAGTACTATTCATTGGCATCGATGGCTTACAGCTAGAAGAACTGCAGAAAGTTCATTCGCCAAACTTCGATCGCTTAACCATTAACAAAGCTTATACAGGCGGCATTGCTAATGCCAGTAGCGAACAGGTCACATCTAGCGGCCCTGGTTGGTCCACCATTTTAACGGGGGTTTGGGCTGATAAGCATCAAATCACTAATAATGGCTCAGACCTAGCGAACCCAAAATTTCCGAGTATTTTTAAACGTTTAAGAGATGCGCAGCCACACGCAAAAATAGCCAGCGTAATGAACTGGGGAACGCCTAATACATCGTATTTTCGCAATGATGTCACCGGGAATGACTTAACCCTCAATGGCTTAGCGGATATAGACGTCACCCAAAAAGGGATTGAATTAATACAACAAGAATACGATCTAGTATTTCTTCATTTAGATGATCCTGATCATGCAGGACACAGCACAGGTTTTGGCCCGGCGTATAATGAATCGATTAAAAAGACAGATATATTTTTAGGGCAGTTATTAAATGCAGTCAATCAAAGTCATCATGATTGGTTAGTATTAATCACTACCGACCATGGTCGCCAGCCGGTTACTGGTTATAGTCACGGCAATCAAACTAAAGAAGAAAAGACGATATTTATCGGTAGCAACAAAAGCTTAAACGCAGAGTTTTCTCAGACTGTTAACGATTTGGATAACCACGACTTCGGCAACCTCTATGCTAGCCCAGCACAAACCAGCTTAACCCCAACAGCCCTGCGTTATTTGGGCGTCGATATTGAGAAAGAATGGCTATTAGATGGCATTCCATTAGTCGATGAACTCGGTGTGCGTAAACTAATGCCTGCTTTTTCTGGTAATCAAGATATCGTTTGGTCTGCCACGGATGCGGCGCAAATTGATGTCTACCGTAATGGTCAATTTGTTACGCAACTAGACGTGGATCAACAAGGCTGGAGCGATGATACTGAAATTTCAGGCATCGTTGATTATTCTCTCGTACAAAACTCAACACCGGCGGCACTGCGTTTAAATAAAGTAGATATCAATGCGGCGGTTAGCTGGAATGCAACGCGTGCTTATTTTTTCCGTAACGATCAACGCTATGTGCGCTATGCCAAAGTACTTGATAAAGCGGATGCAGGATACCCAAAGGATACTAACAATGGCAGCTGGCCTGGCTTTGATACTCATGCAGATAAATTGGTCGCGGCGTTTGAAAAAGACAACTCGACCAGCTATTACTTTTTTAATAATGGCCAATACATTCGTTACAATAATACCCTTGATAAAGCAGAAGCCGGATATCCAAAAGTAGTTAATAACGATACTTGGCCTGGGCTTGAAAATTACGCCAATCAAATAACCGCAACGTTACGCGGGAATAATAACAAGGTGTTTTTCTTCCTAGAGAATGGTCAATACCTACGCTTTGATTTAACCAGCGACCGCGTCGATAGTGGTTACCCTAAAGCCGTTAATGACCCGTCTTGGCCTGGCCTCGAAGAGTACGCCAAAGACATTACCAGTGCCGTTAAATGGAATAATAATGTCGCCTATATATTCTTAAGCAACCAGCGCTATATTCGTTACAACCTTGCCGATGATAAAACCGATGCCGGCTATCCCGCCAAGGTTAATGCTAAAACTTGGCAGGGACTCATGCAGCCGTAATCATTCATTAAGATAATCCAACATGGCCCTAAGTTTTGGGGTCATGCTTTTTCTATTCGGATAAACGGCATTAACACTGACTCTTCGACCAACCCAGTCATCCAGCACTCTCACTAAAGTCTTATCTTTTCTTTGCTGCTGACATAAATAATCCGGTAACAATACAATGCCCAAATTATCTACTGCTAATTGGCGCAAGCTAGAAAAATCATTACTACTGAAAATGGGCTTTGTTTCGATGGCCTGTTTTTCCTCGCCTGCATCCAACTGCCACTGCAGAATTTCTTCATTCGCATTCATATGCAAACACGCGTGATTTAATAAATCTTCAGGCTGTTTCAAACAATGCGGGCTCGCCGCTAAATAATCTGGACTGGCATATAAATGCAGCTCGACATCAAATAGGTGCTTTGAAATAAGCGCTGAATCCTCAAGCTCCCCTACTCTAATCGCTAAATCAAAGCCTTCTTCAATTAAATCGATACGTCGATTAAATAATTGCAGGTCTAATTCAATGTCAGGATATAACTGCTGAAACTTCGCTAACCGTGGCGCTAGAATATTTTGACCAATAGAGACTGATGCACATATTTTTAACTTGCCACTCGGTGTCGACGACAAAGCTTCAACACACTGATTAGCACTCTGCATCTCTTCATAGATACGGCTGCAATGTTGAAAATAAATCTGACCGACCTCCGTTAACCGCAAAGAGCGTGTCGAGCGCTCTAATAGACGCGCTCCTAACTGCTTTTCTAAACGGCTGATCTTACGGCTAATATTCGATTTAGGAAGATCCATCGCCAGCGCGGCACCGGTAAAACTACCGCTATCAACCACCAAGCGAAAAACCATCATGTCATCAAGACTGGCCTTTTCCATGGAAATCCCCCCTCTATTACTCTTTCTACTGTTACCTTAAATAGAACATTATTGTACTTCCTTGCTCATATATCATCAATACGGTAACTCATATACTGATCCCATCTTAAAGAAACAGACAATACATTTGGAGATCATTATGGATATCTTAACTTTTGACCAACTGCCTCAAGGTGGCTTCGCTGGCCTAATCGAACGTCAATTCGTGACGGATCGTCGCGTATTCCGCAATGCCGGTAATAAGCCAGCATTCGACGGCCTAGCGAACTTCGTCTACCTAGCGGATGCCAACTTCATGCCGAATGGCGAAACGACCATGCACAACCACCAAGAAGTCGATGTTATTTCTGTGATGGTGGAAGGCCGTATTAGTCACGCCGGATCTCTAGAACATGGCCAAGGTTTAGAAGCCGGCTCTGCCCAAGTGCAGCGCGCGGGCGGAGAAGGTTTTTCGCATAACGAAATCAACCCAGACGACACCATGAATCAAATGGTTCAACTATGGGTGCTGCCTGACGAACAGGGTGAAGCTGCAGGTTATAAAGTTTATCAACCAGAAACCGGCAAGCTGAATAAAATTTATGGTGGTAAAAAAGATCAAGATCAAACTTTTCATAGCCATACGGCCATCGCTGTTGCGCCATTAGAAGCTGGCCAAAGTATAGAGCAAAGTGGCGAAGTATTAGCGTACTTGAGCAAAGGTAGTGGCGTAATAAACGGCGCAACTATTCAGGCGAGAACGTTAGTTCGAGCCAATAGCATTAGCTTCAGCGCAGTAGAAGAATCACAACTGATCGTAGTTTATAAAGACTAGCTTAAAACATTTAATAAATAATTTAACAAATACTCAATACAGAAAGAGAAATAATCATGACAACATCTACTTCAAAATCAAAATATTCAGAATTTTTAACCGCAGAAAATTCAGTATTAACCATGATCGACCACCAGACCGGTTTAATGGTTGCACTAGGTGACGAGCACCCGACTGTATTAAAAAATAACATCATGGGCTTAATCAAAATGGCAAAGGCGATTAACTTACCTTCTGTCATTACCGCCAGCTTACCAGAAGGGCCTAATGGTCCTGTTATGCCAGAAATACCTGAAGTATTAGGCACGCCTGTCATCGAGCGTGAAGGCCAAATCAACGCATGGGATAGCGAAGTGTATCGTGATGCGATTAAAGCCACTGGCCGTAAAAAAATAATCATGGCCGGTATCGTTACCGATGTGTGTTTATTATTCCCTGCGTTATCAGCCATTGAAGAAGGCTACGATGTTTATGCGGTGATTGATGCTTCCGGTACTTGGAATAAAACCGTACAAGAAGTCACGATTCAGCGTTTAACCCAAGCCGGCGTTAAAGTAACGACATGGGCTTCGGTATTAGCAGAGATCATGAATGATTGGCGTAGCGAACATGGTGAAGCATTAGGCCAAGTACTTGCTGAGCATACAACGAAATACGGCTACGTTATGAATAGCTACTTTGCTAATCAAAAGAATGGCTAACCCAAATCAACTAAAGGAAAAAAGGAGAATTCAATGAACCGTCACTTGATTGCGCTAATTACTTTCTTAACTCTAATCCCGTTGGTTTATTTTATTCCTCCGGCATTAGAAGTCTATCTATTGCCGCTACTGACAGAGTTTGGTTTTCCAGCAAGACTATCAATCACAGTGGTCGCTGTTGCGATCATTGTACCGATTATTTCTTACCTAGTGATTCCCATCAGTATGAAGGTATTTTCCAAATCGAATTGAGAATAATCATCAACCGACTAACGATAGAGGCAGACTTGATTACGACCTTTGTTTTTAGCCTGATATAACGTCTGATCAGCATTTTTAAGAACTTCATCAAAGTTATCTTGTAATAACCCAGGCGGAAGTAAGCCAAAGCTTGCGGTTATTGAAATCGTCTGCCCAGAAAATTCAACCGGTAACTTAGCAATCTCTACGCGAATCCGTTCGGCCAAAATTACTGCATCCGCCTCATTGATCCCTACTAATATCACGCAAAATTCCTCGCCCCCCAAGCGCCCAATAATATCCTCGAGGCGAGTATGCTGGCGTAAAGCGGCAGCGACCGATATCAAAACCTGATCCCCAGCCGGATGACCATAGGTATCATTCACCTGCTTAAATTTATCCAAATCAAGCATCAGTACAGCATAAGGGCGCTTATGGCGTAGCCACTCTGCATGCCTTTTTTCAGATTGATCCATAAAACTACGACGGTTAGGAATATTAGTCAGTACATCTGTTGTGGCTAAATGCTCAGCTTGGGCCAACGCTGCTTTTAATTCTTGGGTGCGCTTCTGCACGCGATGTTCTAACTCCTGATTAAGCGTTTTCAACTCGCTGCGGGTTTGCTGTAACTCCATAAAATAGCTTCGCGCCTGTACGAAACGCTGATAGATAGAATTACCGAGTGCGGTTAATTCATCGCGCTGTTGACGTTTTGGCGGGGCGTGTTTCCAGCCCTCGGGTTCATCAGGATGTATTTTCGCTACCCACTTAGCATATTCCCGAATAGGCATCGCTAACGTTATATAGAATAGTCCTAGCAAAGCAGCGGCTAGAATCAAGGTTTTGATTAACTCACTCAGCATGATAATAAAAGTACGATATAAAAAATTTTGTCGGGCAAGCAAGGGATCAATTTTCAAACTTAGTAGACCCACTCTTTCATCATCATGAAAAAGTGGAATGATTTCTAATCTTGTGGCACCAAATAAAAATGATGATTTATCTAACCAAGAATCCGCTGTATTAAGCTGGCTGCGATGACTCAGCACCGTGCCGGTAATCGTTTCAATAGAAGCCTCAACGATCAGCGGTTGACTAACCAATCCCTCAGAAATTCCATGAGCTAAATCAGCGCTTAAGATCCACAAAGACTCTGCGGCCGCAGCCGATGTCGAATCAATCATCGTCGCTAACTGATGATCCATATGACGCTTCTCACTTTGATATTCGAAATGCAATAACAAAAGAGACATCAGAAAGCCCACCACTAGAGCAATAGCAACCGTCAAATACGCCTGCCGTAACGCCAATCCTTGGCCATAATTTAGCGCTATCTTAGTACGCCTTTTAGCACGTTGCTCATTACCCTTTTCAGTATTCATTATGGTAACGGCTGCGCATAGAATGAATGAGTTTCTCTAAGGTGAACTGATACCCAGCCAATGATTTTGAATGAGTTAATGAGAAATTTTTGAACGGTATACGCGACCACTGCCGACTTCCTAAATACTTTAGGTATTCTGCCGCATTACCAGAATGAAGAGCCGTCATGGGGAATTGAACTTCTGCTGCTCCATCCTTAAAGTCATGCCCATGCACAATATCGTAAAGCATCACCATCGCCCAAGCACCCGCAAAAAAGTGACCACCATGGGTTAACGTCATGTCGCCCGCTATCACATGCTGAATACCCACTGGCGACCAATTGACTCCCGCAATTTTCACATCAACCCCAGGTTTCAATCCTGCTTCTCGCAGGGCCTTAATCGCGCCTAAAGCGATGGCATCATTAGCCGCCCAGACAGCCCCAAAAACCTGCCCACTTTCAAGCCATAAACGTGTGCGCATATATGCGCTTTCCTCAGACCAATGAACCGAGATACGTCGCTGTTCTTTTAGCTGAGGGAATTCATTTAAGGCACGATCTAAGCCCTTAAGTCGCATTGTTGAAGCAGGGGTATTATTGTCACCCGCCAGCGCCAATAGGGTGATAGGCAGAAGGCCCTTCTCCTGTGGCGCATCAATATTAGCACTAGAGACCAATGACCGAGCCATCTCGTATCCAGCGATCTCGTTATTCGGGACTAAGCTACCGATCCAGTTTTTCAGCTGCTCGCCCGATGCGCCATAGATGCCCCGCTGCTCCGGTGTTAAACTATTCAGTAACATTAAGGTCGGAATACCCGCCTTATCCGCCATCGCCAGCAAACGTGCACCTTCTTGATATTCATTAACCAAGATCAAAAAGTCAGGTTTATCGGGGCTGTTAATAACACCCTCGGCTTTGCGTACCATTTTAAGCCAGCGGCGATCACAGTAATAAACTTCCAGTTCAAAACCCAACTGATCGGCAGCGGCGCTCATGGTATCAGTGACATCACGCCAAAAGCCCTCGTCCGCTAAACCTGGATTAATAAAAACAACACGGTGAGATTTTTCGCCCTGCCATTCACTATCCACTCGCGGCGCATTAACGAGCTCAGCATTCACATTAGTGGCGAGTATAAATAGCAGAAGAATAAGCTGGAGCCTACATAGGCCCTGCCATGATTGAACAATTAGAGATATCAGCTAAGCCTCCCGTAACCCAGTATGTTATGCACTAGAAATGGATATAGTCATACAAAAGGTTAGCAGTTCTCAAGAGTTTGACATACTTCAGCAGTGAAATATGACCACTCAGTCTCGCGGTCAATCGATTTGGCGAGGGCTAAATTAATGGCTCGCCGTATCGTTGTTTATAGACAGCCCACTACGCCAATGTTTAAGCTGGGTTAAAATAGCTTTCGGCTTATGGATATTAGGAATAGAAGGTTCAAAGCCTTCTTCTTTCTCGCGCGTGGCAACAATCTTAATGGCCTTATCAAATGCCTCCACAAAAGTCTCACTGTTCGCCAATGAGTCCTTAATGAACGCTTCACCAAAATAGGTAAAGTCGACATTATCGCTGCAACCAAATGACGTGCGATCAGAAGCTGCTGCGGTTATTACTAAAGTAGTGTCATTTTTAACCTCAGGAATAAAACCACCCGAGTAGCAAGCCGAAACCACAATCACTTTCCACTTAACCGGAATAGTGTTCAACATACTCGCCAGTTCTTTCGCCGGTAAATTATTAAGCGGCATCGCCGAATTATTCAAATAAAACTGATGATCCTTCGAGCCATGACTGGTGAGATAGACGAACAAGACATCCTGCTCTTCATCCATACGCTCAGCCATCTTTGTCAACGATTGGCCGATACTGGTTTTAGTACTCTGTGGAATATCCTTTGCAGTCACACGGCCATTGACCAACTGCATTGATTTTCCAGCGGTACCTAGCTCGCTATCAAAATACTGCTTAATAGAATGTGCCTCACGACGGAATACACCTTGGTTACCATCACCGGCAATGGTTAATAAATACAGATCGATCTTATCGGGATCATTAGCCTCTAGTCGCTGCCAAGACTGCTCTAACAATTCATTTTGATTGTATAAAACCAACTCATGAAAACTCTTTTCGGTTAAAAAATTAGGGCGCGCTTCATCACTGATCAGCTTGCCTCTCTGCCAAGCCCCCTTAATTGCTTTAATACCATCGATAGGTTTTTTATACGTCAGTAGGCCTTCACCATGATATTGTCCACGCTCAAAGCTTCCCTCATATACATCGCCATTTTCAGAACGATAAATACCCTCACCCTGATAACGCCAAGACTCAATATTGCCACGGTAGAATGAACCATCAGCGCCTAGCATCTCTCCTTGCCCAACCATAGAGCCCCGCTCAAACACACCAATCCATTGATTGCCGGTATCATCACTGTAAGTGCCTTCACCTTGGTAAGCCCAATTATCAAAACCCCCTAAGTACTCACCATTTTTAAACTTATGATGCCCCTGGCCGGTAAATTGGCCATTGACAAAATCACCTCGAAACTGATCGCCATCGGCGTAGGTATAAACCCCGTGCCCCTGAAACAAACCCAACTTAAACTGGCCGACGTATTTATCAGAGTTCTCTAATAACGTTCCCGTGCCATGCATTCTTCCATTTAATAACTCACCGGAATATTGGCTAGTCTCACTATAAATATAACGACCGAAGCCCGTGATTTCGCCGTGGGTAAATTCACCACGATAGCTCTGACCACCGACGTATTTCATAATGCCTTCACCATGAAATTCACCGCCTTCAAACTGGCCGCTATAAGACGTACCATTAGGCCATAGTACCTCACCCTGCCCCTGCATCATGCCATCAGACAGTTCACCATAATAATGACCTCCATCGGGTAGAGTGGCCATTGGAATGGTGACAAGCTTATGTATTTTTTCCTGATTCATCACTAGGCCCAATAAGCAGCCTAAAATGAAAACCATGAATATTTTCATGCTTTAATCATCGCCTCAACCACCGCTTTAATTTTCACAGCTTTCTCAAAATGATCCAACTTATGCGTCATAATCCACCACTCGGCGGCTTCCATTAATAACTCAGGGTCATCATTTTTATTAGCAAAGAACGCATAAAACGAAAGGCCGACATTATCGCCTTTCGTGGCAATTTTCTTATCACAGACTTCGATGATCTTTTTCTTCAAACTGTCTTTCATGAAACATCTCTAACGTTATTAATTCACTAAATCATTTTAAAATATACAATACTAATCACTAAAACTAATACAACATACGCCAAAAACAAGCCCCCAGTAACTCTGTGTTTTTTGGCTAGCTCAAGTACTGTCTCATGCGAAATTTCTTTCAATAGCCTTGAGCCTTTAGGAGAGATAAAAGCAAAGGGAATATTAAGGTATTTAGGCGACCCTAGCTGCTGCCAGATAATAGGTTCATAAATTTTAACGGCTTGATAATATTGATATTCAATCATACTAGAATACAGCATAAGTAATACCCAAATAGTAAGCAGAAAACTCAACATCATAATTACGTCTCAAAATTGTTAGAAAATCACCGTATAAAGGAGACTAATTAACCTCCATACCGTACTTCGTTAAAATTTCTTTATATTCATCTGTCGTTTTAAATTTAATTAATTCAGCACTAAAGTTTTCAGCAAGCACTTTACTACCAGGCTTCTTTGCAAAAGCTAAGAAATTACCTACCGAGCAATAACTGGAATTGTTAACGATCGATATCTTATCCAACAGCCCCATCTCTTTTATTTTGTACATTCCGACAGCGTCAGATTCGACCACAACATCAATGCGATCACTCATTAACATATTAAAACTTTGATCTAAGCTGGCTACGCGAGAAGCGCTCAATAACACCGGCGACCGATCAAGCTCATCACAGTATTTGTAACCCAGCATAGCGCCCACTTTAAGCCCATCAAGATCGTCTAAGCCATCGGCAATAATATTACGTGGCTTTCGCTGAAAGAAGACCGTTGCCCCTCTAGAAATTGGCTCTAATGGAAAATTCAAAAATTTTTTACGATCATTAGTGATCGCAGCCGAGAGAATAGCATCTGCTTCTAAGTTCTTAACTAAGGTTAAGCTGCGCTTCCAAGGCAATAGGTTAATATTGCCTTTTATTCCTATTCTTTTTAGCACTGCAAGAGCAATTTCCACATCAATCCCGACGACTTTATCATTTTCAAGATAAACGTAGGGAGGCCATTGATCGGTAACGATTCGGAATGAGTTTTTCGCCCAAGCTGTATTTGTCGCCACTGACATCATCACGCACAATACGAAGGTAACTTTAAAAATCTTCATCTACAACCATTCCACTAACAACTCTATTGTGTAATGAACATTTTAACTGAGGATAAAGACCAGAGATACTCAATCGATCTTAATTCTAGCCACGCGGGCGCCTGACTTAGTACCTGAAAACAACTCATGATAATCATCTCGGTGTACACGCCCAATCGATGAGTTTTTGTCATAACCTTCTGCAGGTGCCGGCTCTACTCGACTTCTCAATTTTAAGCTGTCCCCAGTGTTATTTTCAATATAATACTTTTTATCGTTCTCTATGATCTGAGAGATCGCTTTATTATGTAAATTAAGCACGACATAGCCTTTATCGCTATCGATGTCTGATATAAACAAGGTGACCTTCAGTTCTTTACTGGCAAGCGCTTGAATCACTTGATTCAGCTCTTTGATTTCTTGATTAGCTTCCGATAAATTTCTGGACGATCTCTCTAATTCATTCTGTAGATTCTCTTCTAACTTCACGACTTTATCGGTAATTGCTGTCAGATTCGCTGATGTTGCCAACAGCCCGCTATTCAACTCTTGAATGACATTGCCTTTAATGACGTTATTGCTGGCAAAAGAAATTTGGTCAGTAACCACAAAGCGACCTTCTTTGATATCTTCTCTTAGATACTGCTGAGTTTTTAAAACTTCAATAATTCGAGGGGTTATGAACTGATCAATGATGCTGGTTGAGAAAAATAGAGGCAAACTGACGATGAACATACCGAAGAGTATTTGAAAGGACTTTTCCTTAAGCTTACTGATCCACATTTTATTCTTCCTTGACGATTTCATGCCAGCGCTAGCGTAACGCTAAGTGGCTATTTAGATTATTCATAATCTAAATAGCCACGTTAACACAAAACAAAAAATCCTCTAGGTTTTAGGCACTAACTTGAGGCACCCACTTTAGACATCAGATTTTCCCGCAATCCAACTTATTCTGCCCAGGCACCACACCTGCCATCACCGTATTCTGATAATCCGTGCCGTTATAAGCCTGCTCGAAGATCGCCGCTTGATAACTGCACAAGCCATCATCGCGCTTCATGGTAATCACCCCTTGTATGCGTCGGCCCGTTTGAATGCCGGTAAGCTTATTCCGTAGAATGCTCCAATCGCGACTGGTGATATACACGTACTGCAGCTGCTCAGCCCAGCTGTAACTGTTCGCCCAATCTTGCGCTGCGGTTAACGCACTCGCGTCTAACTCACTATTGTCCATACCTTTATCCGGTAAGACATTGCTCGCGGTACGCTCGAGGTCTTCTCTCGCATAACGTGCATCGACCGCCGCTTTGGCTTTAACTGCATAAGCCTGCAATCGGCTATCGACCTTATTTTGAGCCGCGCTATCTTGGCTAAGTTGGCGCATGGCTGTTTTATCCTGACCCAGCACATTGTAGCTACTATGGTCTTGCCAAAGCTGCTTACCCAATGGCCCACTCGCCACCCAGATCACCCCCTTGTCTTGCACAATCAAAAATCGCCCCATATGCCCCATTTCATACACTGGCTTGCCAATCGCCTCACTAAGCTCAGCCTCATACAGATAAGAACTCGACGTGCAGCTACGGCAATTGAGGCCCGCGAGAATGATTTTGTCTTTTTCCTCCAGTTTCACGCCAATCTGATCATACTTTTTACTACCCACCGTCTGGCGGACGGCGGCGTAATAGGTGCCACTCCCCCCCGTCACCTCAAATTCGGCAATGCCCTCACCCGTCATCAAACGCTTAGCTTCCGCCAGTACAAACGCTTTACCGGCATCCAGACTGATTGTTGGCGTACCCTGCTTGCTGTAGACATTGGCATAAGCAATCGTACTCCACTCTTTCTTGCCCAACGGACCGTCGGCCATCACCGAGACAAAGGTATTGGCATCGTAGGCAATAATGTAAATACCCATAGAATTAAAAAACACAGGGCGACCTAACTCTTTCGTCGCCTCATCCTGCATCTTAAAGCCTGCCCCAGGACAGCGTGGGCATGCCTGAGTTGCGAGGTATTGTTGACCATTCATTTCGCCTAATTCAACTTGAAGTTTCTTTGTTTGGCCCGCAGCACTTCGCTCTGGAGTCGCTAATAGGTAGACACCATTAACCGCCTCGGGCGTAAGCTCAAATGCATGAGCTACCAAGGTGATCAATAGAGAACAGATGAACAATGAAGGTTTAATGACTGCTTTCAACATGAAAGCCTCCTGGCCAAAGGATGAGTGATTAGAAAAATGTGTTTTACACCCCTCTAATGATAGCCACAGAGTCAGAATTACAACAGAAACCCATAAGGGTAATACGACAGAAACCAAACTTATAACTTTAGAGTCTAAAACGAGAGCGCACTAAAACTAAAGCAGCAAAAACGAATAGTGAATTATGAACCTTTGTCATTAGCGCTAGTCACACAACCAATAACAAAAAATAATGGAAAACGATTATGCAGCGCTCACCGATCAAATATTTCAGCAGCCAAAATTCCCACTCTAAAATTTTTATTGGCGCGGCTTATGTTGCCGTAACCCTACTGAGTAATCAGAGTATTGGCGATGATGATACTGAACATCAGTTTTTTCCGGCAGTAATGCACTTAGAAGGCGTGGGAAATATTTATGCCGCAGGTGTTAGAAGTAAATATGTCGGCGACTCAGATTTAACCGTCACCGCAGGGATTGGCATAGGTGACGTGAAAGCCGCCGCTCTGAATATTTCAGACTTAGAGCTATCGTTTCTAGACGGTGTAATCAGTTCTACTAGTGCAATTATCACAGAAGTAACGCTGGATACTCAGTATGTCCGTGGCGCTAAAGCCATCACGAAAAATAACGAAACCGTATTCGAACAATCTTTAACAGGCTTCGCACAAAATATTCGTTATTCAGAAGCAATCTCTGAAGATACCTTATGGTATTTAAACGCCTCCCTAAGCCAGGTAAAAGTAGAAGGCTATGCAACCGAGAGTGGCGATGACATTGATATTAACATGGATATTTTTCATGCGATTACCTCTTTCATTCCGAGTATTGGCTATCAATTTGATGAGCGCCCTAATAATGAACAAACAGGGCTTAACGCAAAAATAGAACTGAACGGCACTTTTTTCCGCGCAGGTGATAGTAGCCAAGGGCAAGTAAATTATGCCGCGGGTTATACCTTCGGTCTTGACCAGCACACACTCATTACTTACCTGCGAGGCAGTCACGCTTACATTATTAATCGTGAAAAAGACTACGATACGAATGCAGAAGTAGTAGAAATATTGGGACTCGAATGCGATGCTATTTCCAACACGGCTGAACAGAACAGTTGCCTCACGCTAGAGCGTGACCTAACCCATTCTATTGTACAAAATGCAATACACGGTTCTGCAAATTCACTCGGCGGTGCTTATGGCCTGCGTAGTTATAGTGAGCAATATGTTAAAGCGTCTAATACCCTTTTAGAAGGTGCTGAGTTAACCCTGAACACTCCCTGGCAATTAACTGAAAATTCAAATTTATCCTTCGTTGTTTTTGTCGAAGCCGGCCAAGCAGATGACCAAATAGAAAACCTAGTCGACAATTCACTTTATAGCTATGGCGCCGGCATTCGAACGAATTATAAAGGCTTACCTATTCGTTTAGAAACCGCGAATGGCAGTAATAATGAACAGTCATGGTTTTTAACCGCAGGTACCGCTTGGTAAAAGTGAGTCCAGTTTCGTCATCAAAAATATAATGAACTTAAAATAGGTAAGCATCACTAATAATGATATTTACCTTTATTCAAATAGGCCAAAACAATGCAGATTTCAAGACGTTTGAAAGTCATCGGGCTAGCGCTCTTTATGTCTCTTTATTCTATTGTCAGTTTAGCGGAAGACGTTCCAATTTATTCTCATGCAACCAAGGGCGCTATCGCAGGTGTTGATGTCGTGGCCTATTTCAATTTACAGCCTGGCGAAGATGCCGTAAAAGGCAGCGATGAGTATACCCATCAATGGAAAGGCGCGACTTGGAAATTCAGTAGCAAATTCAATAAACAAAGGTTTGTATTGAATCCTGAACACTATGCACCTCAATATGGCGGCTATTGCGCTTTTGCCGTAGGCAGTGGCCGAAAGGGATTTACCACAGATATTCGTCCTAACAGCTGGGTGATTATAGATAATAAATTGTATTTAAATCACAACCGTTCGTCTTTTAAATTATTCATGAAAAAACTTAATAAACGCATCGCTAAAGCTGATGCTCACTGGCCAGCAGTATTAACTGTGTGCGAGAAACGTGATAATTGTCGCAAGTAGTCTATACATTCACCTAGGTATTCAATAGGTACAACTTTATAAGCGGCAAGTTACTTCCTACTCGGTAGACGCTTGCCGCTTACTTTACGCAGGCTTCTTAATTCCCAGAATATCCATTAGCTCTATCATCCTTGGGTCAGAGCTCAGCTTATTTTCAAAGTCTTGCTGAAACTCCGTATTACCCCCCTTTAAACTAAGAACTTTTTCGTAATGATCATCAGCGTTCTGAATGCCATGCTCAGTTTTAGTTGCGGCGTAATACTCTTTGAACTTGCCATTGTACTCCTCTAGCTCGCTCTTATGCCGACTCTGAAAGTCTTCTGCCCAAGCGCTGTAGCCAACTTTATGGGAATCTGCATTATTCAGCACATTCACCTTGGGAAGGAACTCTCCAGCCTGCTCGGTATACATGGCCAGCTTTTCAAACTCTTTCATCGCTTCTGGTGAAAGCGAGACACTATCACTACTAGACAAGGTACCACGAGGAAGGTTGCCAACATCTAAAGACTGCTTATGTTTAGAGGTATCCGTTGCGTTGATAGTTTGTAAATATTGATTAGCAATTCCCGAAATTTGCATGACCTTACTCCGTAGTAGTTGTTCCTACGCCATAAGTGCAACTAGAATGCCAAGTTTTATCTAAGAGATACCTACTCTTCAATGCATACTGTCATATTATATCTAAAAGTAAAAACGCCTTGCTTGATCCTTACCGTATAATTTTCTGACACTAATTAATATTGAGAGGAGTTATTACTTAATATAATTTTATCTATGGAGCATATTCGATCTTGAGCCAAAGAAAATTTGATGCAGTCAAAAATATTTCTTGAGGTAAGAAACCTAGTTTCACAATGCCCCCTCTGCTCATTCCAATCCTGCTCGTTAAGAGGTGAAGAGTTATCAAAGTTAGGCGGATAGATACAGATAAAACGAATACCGCTGCCCTTCAATCGATTACGAAGCCTGTCTGAAAATGTAGACTGCGCCGCTTTTGCCGCACTAAAAGCTTCATTACAGGTCGCATGAGTATTATTATCCAAACTGGCTGTGCTGTTAATGAATACGATATCGGGGTGCATTGAGTTCTTTAGTAAAGGTAAAAAATGTTTTGTCATCAACATGCTTCCAGTCGCAGTAGAGTTAACTGCTTCCACTATATCGTCATCATCAACTTCAGAAACATTTCCCTCCAGCCAATAGGAGGCATTATTAATTAGAATATCGATCTCTGCAGTTATTGCATTGACACCTTGGGCAAATTTAACAATATCTGCAGGTTTAGATACATCAGCCTGAAAGGTTGTAATCGTTGCTCCGGGAACTACTTCTCTTACTAAGTCAGCAGATATATTTGCTTTTTGTAAGGTTCGAGCAGACAAAAAAAGTTCAGCTCCCATTTTGGCAAATAGTATCGCCTGTATTTGGCCAAAATCCCGACTTGCACCTGTAATAACTACCTTTTTATTTTCAAAATTCATTGAATGTAACCTTAGCTTATTAGCCTTTATTGGCTTCCTAGTATTAGAAAGTGAGCCAAGGATAAAACCTCAACCTAAGTTGAGGTCAATAGATTTTTTGTTTATTATTATTAATAATAATTTATCAGCGGCAGGGATCTCCAAATGAAGCAATCTATTAAAGAAGAGCCGAACTTAACCGTCGGACAAGTCGCCAAGCGCTGCGGAGTAAAAGTATCAACCCTGCACTTTTATGAAAGCAAAGAACTGATCCAAAGCTGGCGAAACCAAGGCAATCAGCGTCGCTATAAAAAAGATGTATTTAGGCGAGTTTCTATAATCAAAGCGGCACAAACAATGGGGGTTAGTCTAAAAGAGATAAAACAAGCTTTTGCATCACTCCCTAATAACCGTACTCCTGATAATAAAGATTGGCAGATACTTGCAGGAAATTGGCGAGAAATGCTGAATACCCGCATCAACTATTTAGAAAATCTAAGAGATAACCTTTCCGGTTGTATCGGCTGTGGCTGTTTATCAATGAAGGCATGCCCGATTTATAACAATAACGATGAACTGGCTTCGAAAGGAACAGGCGCAGTACTATTAGAATATGGCGAAACAGATTAAATACACGCATCCCGCCTAACCTCAATCAAGCTCACCTCAGCGAGTTCTAGCTAGTCAAACCATCGTTGGTATATTTCATCAACCCTTCCTTCTTCTTTCATATCTGAAAGAGCTTTACCCAATTTATAAACAATGGCGTCTGGGTGCATCGATACTGGAACATTTTCAGGTGATAGTGATCTTGCATCATCGTAATCGGTATTCTTTATTTCGCGGTAATGAGGAGATTTCTTTGAAAACCCTAAATACATAGGTTTAATACCCTCACAGCATTCTTTATGGACCTTCAACCCTAATTCATCAAGTGACTTACCCACACGCCGTGGAAAGTAATCAACAATTTCCTTATCCGCCACATAAAAATAGTTATGATCTTTCGCTCGCGTAATATATTTACTAACAAAAACTAAGTTAAGATAATTCCTCTTGCCGATCACCAATTGATATTTTTCCGCCTTTTCAATTTTTGAGCTTTCATTCTCCATTAACCAAGTAATTGAATGTTTTTTTAAGTCTGCATAACTTTTCAACTCTGGTATGCCTTTATTGGTGATGCCATACTCGGCAGTCAATAATCCATTGGGGACATAATAGAGGTAGGTTGCACGTTTGTTTGAAAATGAAGATCCCGGATAAAAATCTGACTCACCCGCTTCTAACATCCGCATTAAGCGTATTTTTGGGAGTCTAGAGATCTCTAGCTTACAACCAATTCGAGCTGCTGCCTCAGAGAATAAATCGTTATAAACACCTTCATTATTCGGCATCTCTTTAATCAAAGGCTCTTTACCACCTTCTTTATAGACCATTTTCAACGTACAAGTTGAGGCATGAACGGATGGTACTGAGCAGAGCGCTAATACAGCAATAGCGATAAGCCAATAAAAGCGATGCCGTGCTTGAGCTGATGAGTTCGTCATACGTATTCCAAAGTTTTCAGCAAATAAAAATCATACTTCTGCATCAGTCTAGATAGATATTGTACTCACAGCAAGTGAAGCACGCAGCTAAATACACGCATCCCGCCTCACCTCAACCAAACTGACTTCCGCCTCTGTAACCGCAGCATCGAATGATTCAATGCCACTCGTCTTAATCAAGTCATACTCGCTGCCAAAAATAGGTACAGCCCAAAGTACTAACGATGTAGTTTGATACATAAAAAATGTATAGGACTTACCGAGTCCAGCTGATCATCTGCTACGTCTTAGTTAATCGAGCTCTAAAGCACCAACTAAATATTTATATTCATGCAGTGGCAATAAATAACCCGACTCATAATATTGATTATACTCATATTTATATTGAGTCTGAGAATCATTAAAATATAACTTTGCCGAATCGAAGCTTGAGGCAAAAAAGACGGTTAAGTTCGTCATCTGCCCCTCTTTGCTCCCCACGCTAATAAAAACACTTCCGCTATCATGAGTTTTATAAGATTTAACTTCACCTGAGTACGTGTTATCTAGATAGGTAAAATTAATCTCATCGCCTACAGATGAAAAATAGATGTTATCAATCAGTTGTTTAAATACCAAAAAATCGTTGTCACTAAAATAATATCTAGACCAGCCTACAATCTCTTCAAAGTCATCAGTTTCACCATAAAGAAAATAGGGTGTTAATACATGCTCTTCTAGCCGTATAGCATCTGCATCGTCTTTAGATAGTGATAAAATTACAGATTTAGTACTTGGAAGTTGAGAATTAATAACCGCAGTAGAATATTCGCGCTGTACTCTCTCTACCTCCTCTTCAATATTGCTGCTTTCCGAAAATCTCAAAAAGTATCGAGCCAACGGATCTTCTTCTACTATAGGATCTGGGGCTAATGCATCATCATTGTCACTTTGATCCACACACCCCAAAGAAAACATAACGAAGATCAATAAACAAAAAGATCTAATCATAAAGAATACTCAATAAATATAACGAACTAGTCATTTCTAGCTCACTCAGAAGTTAATTGGGAACAGCTAATAATACTCGTTAATTGATTACGTCCCATTCTTCATGATCAGTAGTCAATTTAAATTCTCGTACAAGGGCAAAAATACTAGTCATTAAAGCCAGACAATTTGAGATAAGCCCAGGATAAGATGACACCAAAATATTATGCCCTACCCAACCAAATATGCACATCAATAGGAATACCCTCAGCCGTTTGATATTTACCTGCAAATTACCAACACAAAAGAATACCAAAGCCAGCGACGAGAAAACCGAAGCACTACCTTGCCACGTAACCCAGCAGACCAAGGGCGTTAATACGATTGAAGCTAAATACACAGACTTAAACTTTGGATGCGACTCTAACGGAATCGCTAACGATGCCTGAAAGGCTGCTAACAACATAATCGCCGCACCCGTATACGCGTTCAGTAACGAGAAGTGCACACACATGAATATCGCTGCAACCACTTGCCCTAATAACAGATACTTTCGCGTTTTCAGCAAAGGCCAGATAGTGTTTGAAATAACACCAAAGGTGCCAAATAACGTTGCTAATTCCATATTGATACATACTCCGTGGCATAATCCTACCTAGGTGCTGAGCAATTAAAGCTGACGAGCACACCATAATCACCAATCATATTTTTATGCCCTGCAATAGGGATTTGAGAATCAGCAAGTCCCCAAAAAAATTTCCCAGTCAATAATTGAGAGTTATACCCATCCATCATCAGCTGAGATGTATATTCAGAAATGGAAGACTTACATCCACATTCATATGTCGTTTTAATTTTCTCGTGTGATATTTTCAACAACGGAATGTCACCGCTATAAACTACCTCCGTATTATCAATTTGAATACACTTGGATAAGTTATTATTAATCGTTACTTTTGTATGGGTGACAGCCTCTGCGCAGACTGATAAAGAAGAATATAGAAATACACCAAACTTTAGTTTCCGCATATCCATCACTCCGTTGCTAGATTATAGATTAAACGGATGTATCCCGCCTCACCTCAACCAAACTGACTTCCGCCTCTGTAACCGCAGCATCGAATGACTCAATACCACTCGTCTTAATCAAGTCATACTCGCTGCCAAAAATAGGCACAACCCAACTCAGCATCACATGCTGCATGCCGATATAAAACTGATTCAATTCGCTCGGTTCACCACGTGGATCATCAAATAACAGAGCTTTAGGCCAACCTTCTGGGGCGCTATCAGTTTCTTCCTTCAAATCTTCCGACTTAACATTACGCCCCAAGGTATTCACTATGTAGTTTGATAACTCGAAAATGTATTTACTAACAGAGTCCCACTGGTCATCAGCCACATCAAACGGCAATACCATCAACAATTCATTGTTACAGGTTTTATCATCGACAAACTTACACGATGACAAACCAATGGTAACGACTCGGGTTACTTGATCCATGTCTTCACCGGGGAACACATAAAGCTCAACCGGCATGTGAGGCATACAGTTGCGAGCTTCAGGCATGCCCCAACACTTAATATACTCGGCTAGGATGATTGATCTTTTTATATCAAAGCTAAACTGCTCATCTGAATTTAAATTAGCACTCATACTCTACTTCCATAATTTCTTCATTAATCATAACAACCCCACCACCCACTTCTGCAACGCATCATCACTATACCGAGGGTGCCAAGCAGCTATCACATCAAAGCTATCCGGCGACTGATCCAACTCTATTTCCACCAAGTCCAATTCCTTAATCGCCCTCGACGGTAAAAACGCAATCGAATCAGTGGTCTTAAGATACATAGGCACAATCGAAAAACACGGGGCTGATACCACCACATTGCGAGTTAAACCAAACTGCTTAAACCAATCATCGATCGAGCCTTTAAAATTAGGCCTTGAAGGCGACGCGATAATGCTGGGGTAACTCGCCACATCCGCAAGGGTTGGGTTGCTGTAGGCAATGGAAGAATTAGGCGCGGTGACGCACACATGATGCTCTTCAAATAACTTCATAATCGGGTAGCTGTCGGGAATGTAATCAGGAAAGGCTATCGCCAAGTTCACCTTGCCGCTTTCCATTAACTCGTGCAGTTTATCAAGCTCAAAATCGCGCACGATCAGTCTTAAATTAGGCGCCTGAATTCTTATCATCGATATCAAATCAGGCAGCACCACCTGCTGGGCATAATCGGTGGCGGCAATCACAAAGGTGCCTTCAATCGTTTTCGGGTCGAACGTAGCCGGGGCCAATAGCGCCTTGAAATCATTTAACAGCTTATCCACACCCAGCGACAGCTCCTCAGCAAACGGCGTCGGTACAAAGCCATTCGCCTTCCTAAGAAACAACCGATCGTCAAACACATCACGCAGCTTCTTTAAGTGCTCACTCACTGCTTGCTGGGTTAAACCCAACTGAGCAGCGGCTTTCGATGCATTCTGTTCACGAAACAATGCCTGAAAAACCCTCAGTTGCTTCATATCCAATCGATCTATCTTGCTCATAGCCGACTCCCCTTCTATTCGTTCGCGATTAGGTATTCATTCACTGCACGTTAGCACATAACAAGATTTTCTTGTATCACTCACAAAAAAGGTTTGTTTCAAATTGTTTAGTTAGATCCCTACTATTACCTCATCGAAACAGACACACATAAACAGCAATCAACCAAACCTATAAGTGAGACAAACATGAAAACAATTATCTTAATCGGCGCACTCGGCAAGATGGGTCAAGCAGCAGCAATGGGCTTAGGCAACCACAAGGTCATTACCGCGGGTCGCTCTGGCGATGTCGATCATCAAGTCGACATTACTAGCGAAGAATCGATCAGAGCCTTGTATGAAAAAGTCGGACACTTCGACGCCGTAGTAAATACTGTCGGCGTGTGTGAATACGCCAACTTTACCGAGATGACAGAAGCCCAGTGGATGACCACCGTGATGAGCAAGATGATGGGGCAAATTAATCTAGTGCGTATTGGCCAAGAATACATCGCCGATGGCGGCTCGTTTACCTTGATCAGTGGCATCTTAAATACCAAGCCGATTCCTTTTGCCATTGCCGACGCCACAACCAGCGGCGCGATCGATACCTTCGTGAAATGTGTTGCGCTTGAGATGCCAAGAAATACTCGCATCAACGTGATTAACCCAACGGTATTAACCGAAGCATGGGATGTGTATGGCGAAATGATGCCTGGCTTTGAGCCTGTACCGAGTCGGTTGGTGGGTAAAGCGTTTGAGCGTTCTGTGGATGGGTTTATTACGGGTGAGGTTATTTTTGTGGATGCTTAATTTTTAAGCTTAGAGGCTGCAAGTTATGCGCCTCTATTTTCACCAAATATTATTGGATATTATTATGAAAAAATTAATAGCTGTACTTATAACATTCGGCATTTCGCTTGCCGCTAATGCTAATGCTAATAGTTCAAATCAATCACATAAAGAAGGTTTGCAAACCACTAATATATTAGAGTTTCAACCAGTAAACTTAAGTGCTCATAGGAAACATCACATGGGAAATCAACGACACAATCACAAAAAAGTAAACCGTACTTATCCTTGTGGAAATGAAACAATGAAACCTAAATTTTCAAAAAGCTTTAGGCCTAGATGATTTTCTTTCGTATCAATAATGCTTCGCCAAGGATGGTGGATCTAAATAAATCTTGACCTCCCCAACTCTTAAAAATTTTTACTTAGCAATCATACCAAGCCCCACATCAAGCCCATTCAGCGCCACCCACACTAGATAATTCCGACTACAATTCAATGACAACGCGTTACTTCTAAGCATTACAATAAAAACCACAACTTAAGTACTGGTTAATTTATTAATTACTCAACCCCCTTGGAGATTTCATGAACATCATTGCCTTTGCAGCCAGCAACCGTAAGAAGTCGATTAATAAACAACTGGTAGAGTACGCCGCCAGTTTGTTAGATAAGGTGAAGGTAGAGGTCTTAGATCTGAACGATTATGAGTTGCCTCTGTATAGCCAAGATAGGGAGGAAGATATTGGTCACCCTCAGTTGGCGAAAGATTTCTTAGCCAAGATTGCCAATTGCGATGGCATCATTATTTCTTTTGCCGAGCATAATGGCTCTTATACGGTGGCTTATAAGAATATTTTTGATTGGTGTTCTCGCATAGAGCCCAAGGTTTTCTCCGATAAGCCTATGGTACTGCTATCGACGTCTCCGGGCTCTAGAGGCGGGGCGAGTGTATTGGCAACGGCGGTGCAATCGGCGCCGCACTTTAACGGCATTGTTAAAGCGAGTTTGGCGATCCCTAGCTTTAACGATAATTTTGATATGGATAAGCAGTGCTTAACCCATGAAGAGCTTAATGAGCAGTTAGTTGATGCGGTGAGTCATTTGAATCATTTGAAGTGACTTTTTAAAAATAGCTTCTCCGTTTATTCTTTCTCAGAAAGGTCATCCACAACCAAATCCAGCAGCTGCATCAGTTGCTCTATCTGCCCGCTATCGATACTGGTAAAATTGCACTTTATTTGCTGCGGAATATTAGCAGATTTCTTCTTTAAGGCTTGCCCTTCTTGCGTTAACTGCACTAGGCGCTTGCGCTTGTCTTGCTCGTCTTTGATTATCTCAAGCAGACCTTTATCACTCATTTTCTTCAAAATTTGTGTCATCGCACCGCCATCGATCGCGGTTTCCGCCAACAGCTCTGCAATGGTAATTTGATCTTGCTCCCACAATGCCATCATCACGACATACTGTGGATAAGTGATGTTGAGCTCACTCAACGGTTCACGATAAGCACGAGCAATGCTGTTCGACGCCATATACAGGCGGTGGCACAGCTGGTTTTTCAGTTTTAATTGATCAAACGACATAGGTACTCCCATTGCTCTCATCTTAGGCCTGCATTTTAATTTGCACACAAAGTATTTGCAATCGCTATTTAACTTGTATATATTATTTTGCATGCAAACTAAATAACAACATCTTTGGAGCTTTATATGAATGTATTACAGAACGTTGCCTACACAGCAAAAGCAACTGCAACCGGTGGTCGCGAAGGCGTAGCAAAATCCGATGACGGTCGTTTAGACGTTGCCTTGTCTACTCCTAAGGGTTTAGGCGGCGACGATGGTCAAGGTACCAACCCTGAGCAATTGTTTGCAGCGGGTTATGCCGCTTGTTTCATTGGTGCGCTTAAATTTGTGGCGGCCGCAGAAAAGCGCAGCTTACCTGCCGATACTCACATTAACTCAGAGGTCTCTATTGGTGCCATTGAAGGCGGTTTTGGTATTGCGGTTAAGCTAGCGGTATCACTCGGTGATATGGACAAAGCGGAAGCACAAATCATGGTCGATAAAGCACATAAGGTATGCCCGTATTCCAATGCAACTCGTGGCAATATTGATGTGATACTTTCGGTAATTTAATACTGTAGATTTTAGGATAAGGTTATAAAGTTATAAAGTTATAGGAATATAAAAGTTTTAGGATAAGACTATAATTTGAGCATGGAAGCTCAAGATGTCTCTTGCGATGAAGATACCTGCCGCAAATTAAAAGATCAGCTGTAGTGGTACAGTGAATTTGGCCACCTAATTAGAGATGAGATAATCATCTCGTAAATATTAAGGTGACACAATGAGCAAACCTAAAAGACCTACCTTCAAACCTGAATTCCGTTTAGGAAGTCGCATAATTAATTTTAGATAAAGGCTATTCGATACGAGAATCCGCTGAAGTAATGAATATTGGTAAATCATCTGTTGATAAATGGGTTCGCCAATTAAAGCAGGTGCGTGATGGTGTTTCACCTAGCGCATCACCAATGACACCTGATCAAATAAAGATTCAGTTCAGAAGCGGTTACCAATACGATACTAGATATGCTGAGCGGCTATCATCGACAAGTTAAAACAATCACCTACGACAATGGAAAAGAGTTCGCAGGCCATCTAAAAATTGCAAAGGCGAGTCATTCTAAAGCTTACTTCGCCCATCCATATAGCTCTTGGGAAAGGGGTTTAAATGAAAACACAAACGGGCTGATCAGGCAGTACTTCCCAAAAGGCTCAGACTTTTCATTAATTACAAAAAAAGATGTAAGAGCTGTTATGGATAAAATTAATAATCGTCCAAAAAAATGTTTAGGGTTTAAAACGCCCAATCAGTTATTCTTAGGAATAAATCCACCTGTTGCACTTACGGGTTGAATCCGCGAAACAATATTAATTAACTGTATTCGTTATAATTGTTATTTCAGAACAGAAGTATAGAAGTTAGAATAGAAAAAAACACAGATACCTTCTCAAATGAAAATTTCGCGTCGAAACATAATTAAAAGCAGTCTGACACTGCCTGTAGCATCTGTTATAGGCTGCTACAGTTCAATTGATCATCACGCTAAACGAATTCCTTGTGTTATTGAGGGGGCAAGTCATCAACATGGTCATCAACTTCGTGATCCAAGCGCCAGTGACGGAACCTCTAAAATTATTGAAATACCAGTGCTTATAGTTGGTGGCGGTGTCAGCGGACTCTCCTGTGCTTATCACCTAAAAAAACGAGGTGTGACCAATTTCAAACTAATTGAACTTGAACATAAGCCAGGAGGCAATGCCAGAGGGGGGCGAAATAGTAGCACTCAATTTCCTTATGGTGCCCATTATGTGACTGTTGCTAACCTTAACTCCAAGCCTTTGATAAATTTCTATAGAGATGCTGGTGTGATAACGGGGTTTGATAAGCAAGGTATCCCCCTTTATAGCCCACAGTATTTATGTAAGCATCCAATTGAACGAATTAACAATGGACGTTACTGGGAGCGGAATAACCTTCCTTATGGGGCAATGTCTGCTTCAGAAATCTCCGAAATAGACCGCTTTTTTGACTTTATCAACGGCTGGAAAAATTATATCGGTAAAGATGGAGTAATGGCCTTTACTATTCCGATGGAAGACTCATCCCAAGACCCTGAAATTCTAAAGCTCGATAAGATCTCTTTTGCACAGATGCTGATGCAAGAAGGTTTTACCAGCACTCCTTTAAGTTGGTATGCAGAATACTGCTGCAGAGACGACTTCGGCGCAGAGATTGATAAAGTATCAGCCTGGGCAGGGCTACATTACTTTTGTGCTCGGCAAGGTTTTGGTGCTAATACTGGTGGCGACTCTATTCTTACATGGCCTGAAGGGAACCAATGGTTGGTCAACAAACTGAGAATCAGTATTGATGAACACGTAACTAGCAATACGATGGCAACCTCCGTAAAACACGAAAATGGTTATTATTACGTGTCTTGCCAAGACTTTGTGTCAAAAACTAGTATCACGTATAAGTGCTCTCAACTTATTATGGCTACTCCCAAATTTATTAATCAATACCTGTTAAAGGGATTAAAAGAATACCGTTTCATACCCGAATATGCACCTTGGATTGTCGCCACCATTTCAACAACTCAGATTCCCGGTAATCAACACGCACGGCTCAGCTGGGATAACTTTAATTATTTGGGACAAGGTCTGGGTTATATTTATGCGCAACACCAAACTGGCAAAAAAAGGAGTGATGAATACACGTTGTCATACTATTGGCCCATCAGCCATTTAGAACCTAAACAAGCAAGAGAATGGATGCTCACTCGCAGCCAAACAGACTGGAATAAAGATATACTAACCGACTTGGAAACTATGAATCCGGGAATCTCGCAACACATAACATCAATTAATGTATGGCTCTGGGGCCATGCAATGGCGATCCCACGTGTAGGGTCTATCTGGTCTGGTGAGAGAGTAGAGGATAACAAGGGGAGTAATGGCTTATTTTTCGCCCATTCAGATATGAGCGGCTTTTCTATTTTTGAAGAGGCGTTTGATCGTGGATACCGGGCAGCGGAGCTGCTCATCAAATAGATTACTTAAGACCCTGAAAAGCGCACCGGTTTTTTAACAATGATATTGTTATTTGGATGGAATATGCTATTGCTGTTTTCTTCAGTTTCGAATATCTCTTGCCAATAAGTTTGAGTATCATATTTGTCGGAATGCTTATTAATATAGTTATTCGCTGCATAATTCGCTTTCGGCACTGCTTTGTTATCGGGGTTTGTAAGTAAATAGAAAGTCTCTCCCGTCTGATCATTTTCATCATAGGCGTAATACTCCATCATGTCGCGAAAACCTGCCTGATGCAGCGTACTCATCAGAACCTGATAGTGATCGTAAAAAGTATCCTTCGGGTACCCCCAAGTTACAACCAAGCCAGTATTAGAAAGAGAATTAGCAACAAAGTGGAAGAACTCTTCTGAGTAAAAGTGAATCAGCTTATCGGATAACAAGCCTGGTAAATCTAGAACAATCAAATCATATTTTTTGTCGTTATTTCTCAGGTAAGAAAAACCGTCCTCGTAATAGGTATGAAGGTCCTGATAATAAAAAGCCTGCTGGTGTATATTCCTTAGCAAAGGATGATGTTTCGTTAACTCGGTAAACTGCTTGTCGATATCTACATGATCTATAGAAACCTGATAAGGAATCAATTGCTTAACTGGTAACCAATCTCCACCACCAATCAATAAAACGTTGAGCTTACGATCTAACTGTATCTCAGATAAGTACGCCATCGGCACATCAATTAAACCGTGGTGATAGTCATCTACCCAACTACTGCACATCTGTACATGCTTATCCAAATTCATGCACTGGTCAGGCTCACCTGAATAACTGCGATAAATGTCGTAAAAGATCACTTCCTGATAAGCAGTACGGTGATACCCCGTCACCTCAATTTCTTCCACCTCATCATCCATAGACCAGTAATCATCCGTGATCACTTTAGAGTAATAAGTTTTGTAGGTCTGATCTTCTAGCTCATCAATATTAGACCATAGGCTGGCGTATCCGATCACAATTACGGCCAAGGCTACAACAATGCTCCTTGCCGTATCGCGAGCCGACATAAACAAGAAAAGCATCGCGGCTACAAGATTCAGAGCACCGATAATAACAGCCGTTTTAATCAGACCTAGTTCAGGGTAAAAATAAACGGCATACAGTACGGAACCTATTAAGCTACCAATATAGTCGAACCCAAGTGTTGTCGAAAAAGCATCTTCCTCCTGTTCTGACAAATCGGATAGTAAAGGTAGCTCCAGTCCTGATAACAACCCCACCAAAGCGATGGGTAAATGAGACAAGATTAATAACTGCCAATGGCCGTACTCTGAGTAAAAGGGCTCGTAAGCAGCACTGTTTAAACCAATGATAAAAAATAAACCAGCTGGGCCGATAACACATAGTGCAAGCTCAACCAGAATAAAATTTCGCTTGATCTTATTGGCACTTAAGAAGCGATATAGCAAAGCCCCTATACCTAAAAACAGCAAAAATAAACCAATGGTAATGGAGTAGCGCACAACCGTACCACCGAAGGTGATAGTCAGTGCTTGGGCAAAAATTAGTTCGTAGGTGATACTGCAAAGAGCAACAATTATCACCAGAAAACTATGATATATACTTTTAAACAACGTGTGCCCATCCTAATAAAGCTAGTAAAATAGCGGTTATAGCATTCATACAAACTGAAATCCTAACCGCGCAGGGATTCTCCCAACCACCTCGGACAGCAGGTATTCTTCCACTGAAGGCTACTTTTCCACCAATATAAACGAAAATATCTCTGCACTACCATGAGTTTCGCTGATATTCTTACGGATCGCCCAAGATTTCAAGCGCATTCTTTCTTATTTTCATAAGCACTGCATTCACCACAACCGATGCAAAAGATCATACATATAAGCTTTACACTTGTAATGCTGAAAGCCACCAAAGACATCTAGAAGTCATAGAGAGATTTGGGTGTTAACTAACGAGCAGGGAAAATAAGAAGCCCTAATTAGTAAAATCAGGGATTCTTATTTTGTTTAGCAGAGACAATCAATTTCTCCAGCGAAAGGTCAACTGAATCAAGTATAACTTCTACTGACGCTCCTACCTTTAACTTTGATTCTTTACCTTCTTTTTTCATCAAAAGCGAAACTGCCCCTGTACTTAGCTTGATGAAATAACCAAACTCAGTTTCCTTACTAACAACTCCATTAAAGGCTTCTCCAGTTCGATATCTACTGGGATTACTCCAAGGGTTTTTTTCAGGGTGTATATCTTTAACAGAGCCTCTAAATCGATTACCTGCTATAGCTACTATTTTTACATCAATTTCATCAGAACAATTGTAGTCCTTATACATTCTTTTCAAAACGCCATGAGTATCCCAATCTAGGTCAATTATGCGGACAAGACCTTCACTCCCATTCTTAACGACCCCCAAGCCAGAGTCAGTTATATTTACTACTCTGACTCTAATTACATCACCAATTTTAAAATCCAAATTTGATCTCCTATTGAGCGCCATATTCATCATAAAGTTTAAAGCTTTGCGGAGGAACATGATGAATACTAGAGCTACTATTAAATTGCCTAATACCTGACGGAAGCACATTAAACGCCCCAGGAACTAGCTTGTCAGGCAAGATGTGCCCCTGAGCAGACAAACTTTCGAATACTGAAACAGGAGTCGATACAGCTAAAACCCCAGCACCATAAGCATTCGCATATTGTCCGGCTTCCAAAGCATTAACTGTAAGATATACCCCATCACCTGGATACATGCTTGGCTGAAAACCCGCCTCAAGAACAATTATTAGTTCAGCTTCATGAGGAGCACGATGAGATAACATAACACCATCCGTTGCACCAGTAGTAAATTCTTGTGTAACACTCTTATCGCTTCCATCGAAATAGTAATCATAAAGGGCCTGGTATGATTGACATATCGAAGATGGACAGGAGTGACTTTCAGAATTATACAAATGCACAATGGCAGCAGTCATTGCTCCCTGAGCAAATTCTCCACCGGTAGCCGCAGAAGCTAAACCTCCAAAAGTAGCTGATATTGCAGTTCTTGCAGCCACATCACCAAAACTTACTCCATCTAGGAGGCCTGCACCTTCCATCGCTACACCGGATGCATGACCCGCGGCACCTGCTAACGCACTTCCCCAGAAGTTTTTATTCCGCACCCAGCCGATAGCACCTTGGGCGGCACCGTGATGCATCACTTTGTAAGCCCAATCATTATCACTGAGCTCAACGCTGCCAATTTTGAACGCCACCCCCGCAGCGACTGCAGATAACGCTGCCGCACGCAATTCTGTACCGGAAATTCGTCCGGATAAGGCCGCTGAGGTTACCAGTGTTGTTCCTCCTGCTGTCGCTGCTGCACCAGCAACCGTGGTGGGCTCTACTGCACCCCAAGTAGCCGCAGCCAGCAAGACTGATGACAAGGTTTGATGGAACTGAGAATCTGAATAGGTATGCGCCGCTATAAAATAGATAGCGGCCAACGCCAACGGATTATGCCCAGAAGGATCAGAATAGCTCGCTGGATTGTTGTACACGTAACTATAACGGTTATAAGCCTGAGGTTTATTTGCATCCGGGACAATGCTATCCGGTGTCATAAAGCGGCCCATTTCTGGATCATACAGGCGAGCATTCATGTGAACCAGCTGCGAATCCTCCAACATTTCGTGTCCTGTAAAACCACGAATGCCATCAATTACACTGTTCACCGTTAGGGCACGGGACAACAGTTTAAGCTCTTCATCCGACAAAGATAATTCAGCCACTTGTTCTGCTTTTGCTACCATGGATTTAAAGCGAGTCGCTGATGCACCACTGCTCATTGTTTGATAGGTAGCAGCTCGCGCTTTGGTAATCCAAGATTGCGCATAAGGCTTAATGCTTTTAGTCATCCCCGCAGAGGGCAATAGCATATAATCAGGTAATGCTTCACCATAAGGAGTATAGCCTTTGCGGTTGAGGATCTCCGCTTTAGAGCCCGTTACCAGAACCCCCGAACCTAGCATATCTCTGTGATAATAAGAGGCAAAATCAACAGGGCGAGAGGCATCGCCATCAGTTGCGTATTCATACCGCTCCATCGTCGCTACTGTTTCGTAACCATTGCGTATATGAATCCGATGAACTATATCGCCATTATTTTTAACGACCTGCTCATATCCAGGCATTACGTAGTAGGTTGTGCCACTGCTATCAACCCGCTTTACTCGGCTTTTTCCTGCGTCGTAATCAAAGGTGGTGACTTTGCCATTCGCTACAATACGCTCGGATTTGCCATAACTGTTCCAATCATAAGTTGCCCCTTTAGCAGAAGTAACGAAGCCCTTTTTGTCATAACCGACCGCCTGACTTTTGTGATTGGTGACCTGATAAGGTTTATTAATATCAGCAAAACTGTTGAGCTCTGTATCCGATTGTTTGTGCGTTAGGTTGTCTAAATCATCATACTGATAATCATAGCCATAGCTTTTTCCATGACCATCTCGAGACCAATCATCCAGCATATCGCCATCATAATTAAAGGTATCAGTATATCCACTAATGCTGTCTTCTATGGATTTGACATAGCCTCTGGCATTAAACTCATAGTTGATATTAGCTAGCACATTATTGTCGGCATTTTGTGTTGTGATCGAATTTAAGCCACCAGTAGCGTGATCAAACTCGCGAATAGTGCGCAAGCCGTTACCATAAATCTCGTCTTTTAAACGACCATCCGTATGCCAATTCAGCGCAGACCAAACAACCAACTTAGCATCGGAATTAATCAGTTCCGCTTGATTCTCAGCTAAAGACTTTAGTTGATTAAGTGAGCCAAGTTTCTGTACATTCCTGAGTAAGACGTCGTATTCTTCTCTTTTTGTAGTCTTTTGCTGACGTAATTTGGCCAGACCATCATTTTCTGAATCAGTACTTCCTGACTCCTTGCTTGCAAGAGAGGAGTAATGATCAAACTGACTTTTATAATGAGCCATTAACTGACTAAGGTTTGAAGCTCTGTAGTTATCACTAACTTCTTTAAAACGTCCTCCGTTATTAATTGCTACACTCTTAGTAGTAGTACTTCCTTTAGGTCTTTCACCTTTATAGTCTGTTGTAGGTATGCCATTAATGTACCACTGACCATTGCGACGCTTCTTAATGAGTTTAGCCAGCTCAGTTTCTGACTTTTTTGCATAGGCTATATATTTTTTCTTTTTATCGTAGAGTACTTTATAGTTATTGGCCATTTCCAGATATAGATCTTTTGGCAAATATTCTTTTGTTTTACACCACTCGTAGATTTTGGTAGTTTCATTCTTATATCGATATCCTGTTTTCCCATAACGATATTTTACGCGCTTAGTTGTAGATCTTATGTATTTACCACGAGAGTATTTGGGATTAATTCGCATACCACTTTTACCAGTACTAATACGAAAGTCGCTCCAATTCTCACGACATACTTTCTGATTTTTAGTCCCAGTAGACAGCTGGTTAAATTCAAATTTCTCCAAGTTAATATCGTAATAGTGATAGCGGGAGCAACGAACAAAAATCCCTAATTTTCTTACTTTTTTCGCACAACCCCCTTTGTAGCTAAACTTATGAGTATTGCCCTTCAGCCCTTGATAGGTAAAGCGGCGAACAGCATAATTGCCTGAAAAGCCATTAGATTTTTTCACATAATCTTTCCATACGTTATAATTCGCAGTGGCTTCCTTGGAATGCTCTACTGCTTTTCTACGCAGGCTTTTTATTAGTTGATTAGCACCGCCTAAGCTTTTTTCATACATATCCGCTTTGGCTGAAAACATTAAGGCACGATTTTCATGAACTGTTACTCTATCCAGCGCTGCATTAATTAGTGCATCTAGATCTTTGATACGACCCAACGTTATAGTGAGGTCATCTTCTAATCCGTTAAAATCAAAAGATTTTAACGCAGATGCAGGCATAGAATAGGATTGTAATTTACCACCTTGATTATATCCCTTATACAAGGGGGTTTGCATACTTCCCGCTGAGTTCAACACCACCTGGTCATTTCGACCAATGGCATCATACTTTTGTTTAGTAACGATCTCTCGGCCATCAATTTTTAATGTGAGGGTATCCACGCGTCCTTTTTCATCATAAGTGAAAACTCGTTCATTTTCTAAACCGACCTCTTTATGAAGGTGGCCGATGCCATTACCTGAGCTGTAGTAGTTCCAAGACAAAGTCCCCTCCGGTAAATGCTCTGCTTTTTTTCGTCCAAGTACATCGTAATCGATAGTGGTAACATTTTTTTCCGCATCCTGTTGCCAGAATAATTCACCGAATGCATTATATTTATATGACCAAGTGCCACTGGCGGAATCAATCATAGATTTCTTATGCCCACGGTCGTCATAAGTAATATCAATAGTCTTCTCACCCATATGATGAGTTGTTGCCAACAAACCGTCACTATAATAGGTATGGGCAACTGTTTTATCATCTTCTGATATAGATTGGGTTTTTCCTAGGATATTAGAAGTCACGGACTTTTCGAAATCATCAAATGCCGTTGTGATAGTGAAGCGGTCATAGGTTGTGGTCGCTACCCGAATACTTCTATCAAGTGAAATATCTGTGATAGTACTGGCACGGCCTAAATCATCATAACTATTAACAATCCATTCGGGTATCATTTCTGAGGTACTCTCGGAGCGAACAGGACGAGAAACAGCTTCGATTTGTCCGTGCTGATTGTAGTTCTTATAAATAATTGCTTTTGTTGTGTCAGAGTCATTCTTTGATATCAGATTTGATGACTTGATCTCTCTTCCTGTACGGTCAAAGTAGGAGATAGTTTCAGAGCCATTAGAAGATGTTTTTGTAACACTGTAAACGGCATTTGAGTGAGCAGTGCTGACTAATGAGGACTTATTTTCTTCGACTGTAGATAGCCACTCAACTTTAACCTCACTCCAGCTACCATCTTGCATATCCGTTCGTCTAACACGGCATGCATCATCATAGTGGTTCGTGGCGATTAACCTGTTCGCTATATCATATTGATACTCAACTCCGCCACAACGAGCATGATAGACTTGCTTTGATGTTTGATCTAATTCATTAGTCCCATTTAATAGCTGACCAATAGCGTTGTATTCATATTGTAGTGTTCTCGACTGGGTCTCTGTGGCGTCAACTTTACCGGTTACCGTTGTGTTTTTAACCGTTCCATCATCGTAGTATTGATATGCAGTCTTAAGTTTCATGTCTGAGTCAGGTTCAATCACCTCATATTTGAGAGTACCGTTATCAAAATAATCGAAGCTTACGGTTTTAGTGATTTCAGGTGTGCTTGTAAGGTTATGCGTAACTACAATATTGGTTGGCTTCGCCAATATCCAGTTATTCAGATTGTGCCTGAAGTCTGACGTTGTGGTTATTGTATTGGTAATTGCGTTTTGCTGGGTAGTGACAACTGTTATCTTGGGATAACCAAGTTCATCAACGCTCTTGTACTCAGTAATAGCTGTACGCAGAACTTGTTTTGAAACCGGATCATACTCAGTCGACTCTGTTGACAGGGTATTAACTCTTTTAGATACACTGCCTAATACGTCAGACACTGCTATATTATTCACTCTTTGCGAGATGAGAATATCATTATTATAATCTGATATACGGCGTTCCTGTCCCGCTAACTCTCCGACAGTATAAAACTGCGAGATCATTTTACGATTAGCCGATTTATCAAATCGTTCTATTTCTGAAAATAAAGTTTTACCCGACTTTTCATCGTAACTCAGATCAAAGTATCTGTACTCAACATGATTGTAAATTGGATTTCCTGACTGATCATCCACTCCACTATCAACTTGAATAGTATCAACAAGTAGTGATTTAGGCGTAATAGATTTATCATCAGTTGCAGTGTAAATATCTTTTGACGAAGCAGATGAATACTCAATTAATGTTTTTGCTCCTAGCGGAGATTCCACTTCGGTTAGCAATGAGACGGGTTGGGCATGATGGTTAGAATAGCACTCCATACCATTAACTGTCCTGGTGCAAAACTCGCCTTTCTCATCTGAGTTTAAATCGTTTGCAAAAAGAGGTGCGGAGTAGACACTCACCGAAGAAAAGAAATAGTGTTTGGTTGACTCATTAAACCTTGCACGTAGCCAATTATCAAAAACCTTAACCTTTTGCAGATGAACATCACTATCAACCACAAATCCAAGTCGCCTTTCTAAATTATAAAAAGAGCCTCCCTTATTGTAAGCACAGTATTGCCCTGTATTGTACTGGCTACATAAATCTTGATATCCATCTCCATTGATATCAGCGATATGAATACCACTCAGAAGTGCGTCAATACTTTCATTATTGAGGTCGCTACTAAAACTAAGAACGGTTTTTGTATCTACAAAGCCTTCTTCGTTATTAAATGCACACTGATAACTATTGTCTGAGTAATAGCAGTAATCAAGAAGGGCATCACCGTTAACATCTACAAACCTGAAGCCTAGGCTCACATCGTTATTAGCATCTTTTTTAGTGTTGGCTGAAGATTTTTCGTCAGCGTCAGGTATGGATAAATAAATAGCACTTTCTGAACCAAATATGCGCTCGGAGAATTTATTAATTCCTGCATCATAGAATCCAATGTGACATTGGACTTTTCCACCTTTCTCCAGACAAAGATCAAGGATACCATCAGCCGTTATATCGATTATTTGAGGTGATAGTACTCGGTATTTTCCATCTCTGATTCTTGGAACAAGATTGCCGCGCCCTTGCATGACAGTTCCATCTTGATAACTATATGATCGATTACTATCAAGATTTGCATCAAAGCTAACAACTGTTTTACCGAATCCGGTGCCATTGTTTTGATAACAATTAAGAGTTCGCTTACCTGGCTGAACACTACAAAAGTCGACTATTCCATCTTTAGTAACATCAGTAAACTGGTAGTAGTTATCAGCATTCACGCCTGTCTTCCAGGTTGTTACCTTACCAAAAATCTGAGACATCTCATCATACAATGCACAGCGAACTTCTTTTCCAACAACAAGACATAGATCTTCTTTATTGTCATCATTCAAATCAACGAAGTTAAGTCTTTTAAAGTGTTCAGCCTCTTCACCAGAGATAGAACGAAGAAATTTATTAAGCCCATTTTCTGAATAACCGAAACCTGAAGCATAAATCTTAAGGCTAGCGCTATCGGCTGCCCCACTACGGCAAAGAAGCTGGTCTGCCTTACTATAGAAACAAAATTCATCAACTCCGTCATCATCAAGATCTACTGGAGATATTCCTAGAAATAAACCGTCATTGCCAGAAAACTTACTGGCATCTAATTCAGAATCAGTTATAACAACCGTACGGTCATCAGCCATTGCCAGCTCATTGTTTGGCTCAATGTACTCTCTATACTTAAACTTCTTAGGATCAGTACAGTTTGCTTCGTTTTCAGAATAGCAACGCTTTAGAGTACTTAATCGATCCGAAACTACGGTTTTATAGCCTGTTGTACTTTCATAACCAAAAACATACTCATATAAGAATACATCATTTTCAGTACTGATTTTAAAGTGACTAATCGGCCCAATCTGATCAATAATTTTCCCACCGGCGTATACTTGAGGTTTTTTATCTTCATCGTTATAGTCAATATCAAGAACGTAGCCTGGGTATCGAATTTTCTTTAATTCCTGGCTGTTACCATATTCATATGCAACTTCATTAGAAAAAATATCTTGTTTTTTAGTTAATAACCAGGAACGGGTGATTTCACTAAAACCTGCTTCAAATCCATAAGTGTATTTAAAGCCTTGTTGATCATAAACCTCCCATTCACTAGGTTTTGAATGGGAGCCACTATTAATAATTATTTTGGTGTTGTCATCTAAATACTTTCGATAACTACCATCTGCTTGCTTAACTAACACGTTGCCACCAAGGCAATATATAGAGTGCTCACCAACTTCAACACCTCCTACATTACCGTGCGATAATTTCTTCGGTGAGCACCGCCCAATCTTTTCTGTTAAGGCCAGGCTAAAACCAACCCCGACATTTGACAGACCACGACTTTGGTTGTAGCTAAGTACTACATTCGGCTGAATGCCATGAAGTGTTTTGGGGAGAATCAGTGGGATAGAATACGTCAACTCTCCTTGAGTGTTCGCCGCATCGCCAATTATATCTTCAACTATTGGACTTTCGATTGCATAAGCTTTAGCCGAAATAACAACTAATAATAAAAACAGATAGCTAAGCATATTATTTAAAAATCTCATTATTCAGCACCAATCCCTGGGTATTCATTGTTGAATTCATCTGAGGTAATGCCCAATTTCGAATCCATATCATTCATTTCGTTTATCAGCTCTACATCTGAATCCAACAGTTGCTGACTTCTAATTTCGGCTTCTTGATTTGACAATTCAGCTTCACTTAGCCATTGATCTATCACTTGCCCATGCTCAAGAAAATTCTGATACAGCTCCTCCTGCTCAGAGCTAATCTGAAAATCATTGATGAAGTAAAATGAGATGTAAATTAGTAAGCATGCAGCAACGACAACCAAACCGACTTTAACTTGGCGAGATAATTTATGTGACAACTCAGAACGTCCTTTTAATCAGAGAGGCGGGATATTAATTATACTTTTAACAAAAAGCAATTCTTTAAAGTAATTTGTGAGAATTAACACCATTAAGTAATTACTAATAATTATGATTTAATTATCAAAATGTCGAATATACGCAAGAGTTAGCATTTGTTATAATAATTAATTTAACAGTATGAGTAATATGGATAGGCATTTTATGGATAGCGCAGTCAAGTCGAAAAGTAATGGATTAATGGAGCGCAACGGTAAAGAGTTTGCTGGACTACATGTTATTGTTGATATTTATGGTGCTGAAAATCTAGACGACCCCGACTATGTAGAGACTATTCTACGTAAATGTATCGACCGATGTCAGGCAACCTTGCTTAATATGACATTGCACACGTTCCCCCCAACTAATGGTGTGACTGGTGTAGCATGCTTATCTGAATCTCATATCAGTGTGCATACTTGGCCAGAGCATGAGTATGCAGCGTTTGACATATTCATGTGTGGTAACTCTGAACCCGAAATAGCAGCCGATATAATTATCAAAGACTTTGGTGCTTCATCTTATAAAATACAAAAAATCCAAAGAGGAGAGGCCCTGGGAATGAATAAAATGAAGTGCTCAAGTTTGATTTAACACTTTCATGTATTAAGAAGTAAGCCTACGCACCTCAATAAAATGAATTCACGTGGGGCTTGCTAATAGCTTACCTGCACCGAGGTAAAATCAGTTATAATTATTGCTTCTGAAAGATCGTGATAACTTGGAAGCAAGTGACAATCCTAAGTGTTTCTATTCCATGTTGCTACCGGCATACATACCCTCTTATCTGATTAATTTTGTACTCATGTAAATATTATCTCGTCATATAGGAAATACAGTGTTACGCATACTTTAATAGATTAAAGGTGATTCGAACTCTAAAATTATAGTATAGCGCTTATCTTAATAAATAATCTGTTGGCTAAAAACACCTCGGGTAAATGTCGTACGAAGTAGTATTATAAAGATTATGTATCAGTGTAGACATGTCACTGCTAGGCTATATTCAGCATTTCCCCAAGGATGTCTGATTTCATTTTTCCTTTGGTTTTGGCTTCCTGTGGTGCAGTAGAGCTGAATTTAGCCTTGATGATTAGTGGTGATGGGATATTATCGGGTCAAAGCTATCAATATAGAAAAACTTTATAATCTTTTCCTATAATCTACAAATACCGCGTACTATGTTGATAAATATGCACGCCTTCCTTAAACGGATCGTGTGCTTTTTTTGTTTTTTATTTCAAGGCTTTGCTTACCTTCAAAAAGTGTTACGTTATGGAATACACAATAAAAATAAAGGATCGTATGCAATGAAACATGTGATAAAAAAAACAACGGCCAGCCTTGTCCTTGTATTAACAGGCTATCTCGCATTTTGGCCTGTCGCGGTTGACCCTGTTGCATGGCATGCGCCTGCCAACCCAGGTTATAGCGGTGACTTTTCTACAAACCAGCAACTTAGCCAAATCAATCGTATTGAATTAAAGGGTGACATTGGCCCTGAAGATTTGGCCCTAGGTAAAGACGGTAATGTATATTTCGCATTGTTAAGCGGTGATATTAAATTTTTGGATTCAACAGGACAGATTCAACCTTGGGTTAATACCGGTGGTCGCCCGCTGGGTATTGAATTTGATCAATACGGTAACTTGTTAGTCGCCGATGCGTTCAAAGGTTTGTTAAGCATTTCTCCTGAAGGCGATATCACAACGCTGGTTGATACCGTAGAAGGAGTTGCAGTTAATTATGCGGATGATGTCGATATTGCGAGTAATGGTAATATTTATTTCTCGGATGCTTCTGCGAAATTTCATGCAAAAGAATACGGAACTTACGGTGCTAGCCTACTCGATATAAACGAGCATGGTGGCCATGGCCGTATCATTGAATACAATCCAAAAACTAAAACCTCAACCGTATTAGCACAGGGTATTAATTTTGCTAATGGTGTAACGCTGAGTAATGACGAGCAATCCGTTTTGTTTAATGAAACCGGTAGCTATCGAGTTATACGCTTAGCACTTAATGGCGAGCAGCGTGGACACCTAGACGTCGTGATCGATAATCTACCCAGCTTTCCGGATAACATCGCTAGGGGCAGTAATGGTTTGTATTGGCTTGGATTAGTCAGCCCACGTAGTAAGCCGCTGGATATGCTGTCGGACTCTCCGCGATTGCGCAAAGTTATTCAGCGCTTACCTGAGTTTTTACGCCCTAAAGCGCAACACTATGGTCATGTTATTGCGATCAATGATGCCGGTGATGTTGTGTTTAACTTACAAGACCCGCTGGGTATTTATGGTCATACCACGGGTGCATTAGAAGTGGGTGATAAACTGTATGTTAGTAGCCTGCATGATACGGCTTTAGGTGTGATTACGAATGTGAATATGTGATGTATTCAAAAGTCCGGCACATCCATCGTCTCGATGGTATAGCTGATTTTTATTTGTCGTCTCTTGCGCTGCACCGGTAATATTTTAATTAACTCGCGATCAAAATAATCTCTTAGCATCGCTGGTCGCGGTGCTTCAATAAAGGCGGCAGGGTTTTGTAAAAACTCTGCCATCGCCACAATATCCAATTCATCTTTACTGGTAACGGGCTGAACGATACAGGGGGCGTGTGTTATTCCCATTGAACGTAAAGCATAAGCACGATGACTGCCATTATTTAAAACCATACGGCCATTGACAAAGATGGCGTTTAAACAGTTTGACCCTGTTCCCACGGCCAGTCCTAGCACGGCGGCTATAGGGCCGCTGGTATTATAATTTTCAATCTGGCTGGGTCTTAATAACGTCGAATCTAATACTCGTAAGTCTGCTGAATCTGATACGAATACAAAGGAATTAGCGCTCACTCGTGATGCCGATATTTCTGGCATCGGATGCTCTATTGGAATGCAGGTTTTAAAAATCTCTTCTGCCGTTGGATTATCTCCCAACTGCGCTTTTAATTGTTCAACATAATTTAGATTAATATGTTTTTGCGATACCACCAAGGTATCTAACTGAACCATGCGCACGACGGGTTTCACGACATTAAAAGAGCGTTGAAATATTTCATCCCCTAAAGCTTGATCGGCTAATGCTTTAAGTTCGTCAGGTACATCTTGATAAGCTGGATTATCTGCGGCATTAGCTTGGCTTTGCTGCATGTCTGATATTCGTTTATTCGCCGCACGCCAATCATCTGCTAGTTGAGAGATGTGGGAGGAGTCGTAATTTACCTGTGAGCTAACCACCCCCAAAAATTCCGACATAGGCGGACGCCCCATCAAAAATACATGATTATCAATTTTCTTTGATTCTGCAGGGTTGTCACGGCTCATACGAACTCTCATAGGTCTTTGATAGATGGGTCTTTGATAGATGGGTCTTGGTTATGTCGTTGCTACAGGTAGATAGACAGCCATAATAGGGGCATTTCAGACAAAGCGATACTCATTGCCTAAAGTTCACTCACTTGTCGCCTACCATCATGATCAAGCACTTCTATAGGGTAAACATGGCGACCTGGTCATTATTTAATCTATGTTCTCTGTTATAGTGCTTTTGCCTTATTTTGATCTATTCCCGCTGGAGCAGCCATGCAGTCTAATAAGAAACATTTGATATTGAATACCCCAAAATCCCCTATGGCCTTGGCTATCGTCGCGGCTATTGCCGGGCTTGGCGCCCAGCCTGTCTTCGCTTTTGGCGATGGTGCTATGTGTACTCCAGCAAGTACATTTACTGTGACTAGCAACTTAGGTGATGCCACTGTCGGCACATTAACCGCGGCCATTATTCTGGCCAATGCTGATGCTGACTGTTCACAAATAGACTTCGCTAGTGATGTCACCCGCATTACCCTAGACGCAGCCACCATTATTTCAAAAGACTTAAATATTGTTGGTCATGGTAGAGACAGCCTAAACATTAGCGCTACTTCAGGGAATGTGATTCACGCAACTTCGGGCGATCTACACATATCTCATTTAACCGTCTCAGGTTCTGACAATAATGGCATATACCAACAAGACGCTGACTTAACAGTCGATGATGTACTTATTAGCAATATTAATAATTCAGGCATCCTTGTGGATGACGCTCATGACACTGTGGTACGCAATAGCACGATCACAAACGCCAATTATTCCGGCATCAGGTTTAATAACAGTAGCATCGCCTCCACCCTATTAATTGATAAATCAGATATCAGAAACAACCAATCAACAGGGAGCGGTGGCGGTTTATATGCTGCCATTGATTATTCTGCGGAAATAAAAATATCCGACTCCACCTTTGCTGAAAATACAGCGGCCAGTTCCGGTGGTGCAATAAAGATTAGTGCTGGCGCTACGACTTCAGTGACCATTGAAGATAGTAGTATCAGTGGTAATAGCAGTAACAACCAAGGTGCTGGTATTAGTATTACCAATAACTATACGGGAACCGAAGTTAGCATTAATAGAAGTACAATTTCTGGCAATACAGGCGGCCATAATGGCGCTGGTTTATATGTGACTAATAGTGGCAGTGCCAGCGGTAATTTTTCGATTAGCCAAAGCACTCTGTCGGGTAATACCACGACAGGAAACCACGGCGGCGCTATCTATTTTGATGACAGCTCTACGTCACCAGGAACCCTGTTAAACTTACTCGTCGATTCCTCCACAATAGTGAATAACACTGCAAGCTACCAAGGCGGTGGAATTTATCACAGTGGCGCTAACCAGATAATTGAAATTCAGAATACCGTCATTGCGCAAAATACAGCGAACTCAGGTTATATGAATTTGTCAGGTGTTTTTAACAGCGTAGAACACAGCTGGGTGGGAGATAATAATGGCGACCTAAATTTCTCAACTGACCCTACCTATGCCAATACTCCAGTTCAATCGGTAATTGACGGTGATGAATCACTACTTAACATCAGTGCGTTAGCCGACAATGGCGGCCCAACTTATACCCATATTCCTCTAGTGGGTAGTCCATTATTAGAAACGGGAAATCCAGCCACGGCTAATTTATCTGCTACCGATCAGCGCGGTGTATCTCGTGAAGTGGGCATTTTAGATATAGGGGCGGTAGAGCGTATTGCTAACGTTGCGATGGATATTTCTCAAGCGACTGGCGTACTGACATTAAATATTGGTGAAGCATTTAGCATTGACCTTAATGCCATCACTAGTAGTAATGATTCAGTTATAACGGTTAGTGGATTACCCAGCGGTATCTCTTTTAATGCCGAGACAAATATTATCTCTGGTATTGCTACAGCAACAGGCGCCAGTGAAGTTACCGTGAGTGTTGTCAGCTTCGATTCATCTGTTGATGATACGCTAGAACTTTATGTGACTATGAATGCACCAAGCTTAAATACCAGTAGCATCACTGAAGCGTTAAATATTACGACAGGGCAAACCATTAGTATCGACATCAGTGGAATAACCAGTGATAACAATGTAATCCTTGCGGTTAGTGGTTTACCTGAAGGTTTAAGCTTTGGCTCTGCTAGCAACTTAATTACCGGCATTACTACTTTAAGCGGAACGTTTAACGTTACGATTACGGCACAGAATACTGATAAAGAAACAGCGGTTATTGTTGAGCTGGTAGTACAAGAGCCTGCTACATCATCTAGTGGTGGCGGATCATTTGGCTTTGCTTGGTTATTAATACTGGCGGGCATGTTCATTAGAAGAAAGCGCTAAACACAACCCTCGCTTTTTAAGCAATTGGGCTTTTAAAGTAAGTCGCTTAATCGGTAAATGATTTATTCAGTAAATAGCTGAATTTCATTTGCCGTTAAGTATCGCCATTTCCCTTCTTCGACATCGAGTTGGATGCCTCCAATTTTTTCACGGTGCAAAGTCTGTACTCGATTCCCTACCGCTGCGAACATGCGCTTGACCTGATGGTATTTACCTTCGGTAATGGTTAGCAGTACTTCTTTGCTTTCGCTGCTTTCTGAATATGAGTCTGAACCTGAAGCGAGTACTTCTAATGTCGCCGGTAAGGTGAGCTGCTGTTCGCCTTGAAGTTGTATACCGTGCTTAAAACGAGCCACCAGCCCTTCGACTGCGTCATCAGGAATGCCATAAGATAAGCCCACCCGATAGGTTTTATTACACTGTTTGTCGGGGCGAGTAATGTTGTAGGTCCAGCGCCCGTCATCGGTGATTAATACTAAGCCTGTGGTATCGACATCTAAGCGACCTGCGATGTGCAGTTCAGAAACCCTTTCTATATTCGAATCGTTTTCTAGCGCATTAAATAAAGAAGGATAATCCCCATCGGTATTTGAACAGATAGTACCTGTGGGTTTGTGCATAAGGATGTAGCAGAATGGGCGTGGCTTTAGAGTTTTTCCACTGAGGGTAATAGTATTGTTTTCGTGAACTTGGGTTGATTCGATTATTTCGCCCTGTCCACTAGCAATGCCATTAACGATCACGTCGCCGGCCTGTATGCGCTGGATTGCTTCGGGCTTGGTTAAGTCGGTGCTTTTACAGATGAATTTGTCTAGGCGCATAGTGAAGAACAGTTAGAAATAATTAGATGGCTATTATCCTTGCTCGGAGGAGATTAGCAAACTACAAACGGCTGCCCAGCCGTTTGTAGTTATGGTAAAGACTAAAGCGTAGGAACCACTTTCTTCTCCATGAAGTTATTAATGTGCTCAGCAATCACGTCACCATCTTCTTCTAGTGCAAAGTGCCCCGTATCTAGGATATGGAAATCCAAGTTGTTCAGATCACGCTTGTATGGGTGTGCGCCTTCTTCTGGGAATATGTAATCGCCTTTACCCCATACCAATAACGTTGGTGGCTGGTGCGTTCTGAAATACTTCTGCCATTCAGGGTATAGCGCTGGGTTAGTTCCGTATGAGTAGAACAGTTCTAGTTGAATCGCTTGGTTACCTGGGCGATCCAGTTTCGCTTGGTCTACTGTCCAGTTGTCAGGGCTAATCGTCTCAGCATTACGCGCGCCATTGGTATATTGCCACTTCGTTGCACCGATGGTTAATAGATTGTCGGCTAGCACTTTTCCGTTAGCCGCTGTTTTATCTATCCAGTACGCTTTAATCGGCTTCCAGAAATCTCGTAAACCTTCGTCGTAGGCATTACCGTTTTGAATGATTAACCCTTGAACTCGTTCTGGGTGCTTCGCTGCAATTCTAAAACCAACCGGCGCGCCATAATCCATTAGGTACAATGAGTATTCTTCAACACCGACTTTGTTTAAAAAGGTTTCGGTGATTTTTGCTAAGTTATCAAAGCTGTATTCAAACTCATCGACCGCTGGCATAGAGCTGTTACCAAAGCCTGGGTAATCAGGCGCGATCACGTGGTATTTTTCAGCCAACTTAGGAATCAAGTTGCGGTACATGTGCGACGACGTTGGGAAGCCGTGTAATAACACGATGGTCGGTGCATCTTTAGCGCCGGCTTCGCGATAGAAGATGTCTTGGCCGCTGACCTTGATCGTTTTGAAATGCGTTTGATATTCGCTAACCGATGTTGAGATAACTGCCGATGCAACAACTGCTGGGTTTGCTGCAGCGGTATCGATCATGGCGCCTGATAAAGCCACGATGCTGGCAACGGCGGCCGTTAGGGTTTTCAGTTTCGCTTTAAGCTCTAATTTAATAGGTTCGCTTTTAAGTGCTGGATGGTTTTTCATGGTTACTCTCCGCTTGTTTGCTATTAAAGGTTCGTTTGTTTCTGTTTGCTCGGTTGATGGAATGAGTATCCAGATAAACGCCATGTTGAAAAACCCCTCTAGCATTGAATGATTGTCAACACTGCGTTGATAATGGCTCGGTAGAAATGATAGGCTTAGCACCATGGATACATTAGACGGCATCAAAACAGTTGTGGCAGTGGTTGAGACGGGTTCCTTTACGGCGGCGAGCGAGCGCTTAGGCATGTCGAAAGCGCTGGTGAGCAAATACATCGGTGAAGTGGAAGACTCGCTGGGAGTGCGGTTGCTGAATCGCTCTACCCGCCGTTTAGCACTGACCGAGGCTGGGCAACGCTATTACGACCAGGCACTGCCGTTATTGGAAGAGTTTGAGGAAATGGTCGATAGCGTTACCGGTGAGCAATCTAGCCCGCGCGGCTTGCTGCGTATTAGTGTGCCGGTAACCTTTGGTGAAATGTCTCTGGCACCGCTTATCCCCAAGTTCTTACAACAGTATCCCGATATTGGGGTCGATCTACAGTTAAGCGATAAGATGATTGATATGCTCGAAGAGGGTATTGATGTGGTGATTCGTATTGGCGGTGTCGATGATTCCAGTTTAATCGCTAAGCACATTCAGACTTTGCCATTGGCTTTGTGCGCATCACCTGACTATATACAGTCACGAGGTCG
>Ga0209396_1000453_pt1 | contig 49056 bp, 48 predicted proteins | sample GOMGulsemesocosm_6_FD_184638 | JGI IMG/M metagenome (GOLD analysis project Ga0209396, IMG submission 184638) | Methane-oxidizing microbial communities from mesocosms in the Gulf of Mexico - GOM8C Gulf of Mexico (SPAdes) (version 2) | ecosystem: Environmental > Aquatic > Marine > Cold seeps...
TTGAATTAGTCATGACAATGGTTTTAATTTCTATTTTAGCCGTGACGGTGTTGCCTAAGTTGTTTGGGCCATCTGAGTTTGCGGTCTATGCTATTCGCGACCAACTTATCGGCCAGTTACGGCTGTCACAATTGCAAGCGCTTAATCGGCGTGGCACCACCCATAATCTGCTGATTAAATCTAATAAATTTGGGCTCGCGCGCTCGACCTCTGTTACTGAAATACAGTTGAGTTATGACGAAAATAGCATTGTTGAACTCGATGGCGTTATCATTAAACTGGGTATTAGCAGCGAGTTTTCATTGCGTTTTGATAGCCATGGTAAAATTACTGCTGGTGCTTGTGCTGGTGGCTGTACCCTTATCCTTATTGGCAGCGAAACGCTGAAAATAACCATAGAGCCTGAGGGGTATGTGCATGAGTCGTCCTAATGTCAGCTTGACTCGTGGTCGCGGTTTTACCTTGCTTGAGCTGATCATGGGCATTGTGGTTTTTTCAATTGCCATGACCATGCTTAGCACCCTTATTTTACCATTAGCTGCGCGCAGTACCGATCCTGTTTTTCAAATTCGCGCGACTAAATTAGCCAATGCGCTGATTAATGAAATTAGCGCCAAACCTTATGATGAACAATCCAAACCTTGGTTAGGTTTGGGGCGCTGTGACGAAGCCACTAATAGTGACTGTACTCTAGCAAACCTGCTTGGTGCTGATGGTACAGAAACCCGAGATTTATTCGACGACGTTGACGATTACCACGGTTTAAGCATTAGCGGTCAGCATTTATATAGCGGTGCCGGTTACGATGACCTTTATCTTAATTACGGGCTAACCGTAACGGTTTTTTATGACGGCGACTTTGATGGTGTCAAAGACACTAATATCAACAGTCGCAGCGCTAAATTAATCCAAGTAGCCGTGACAACCCCGGGTAATGAAGTGATTGAATTTGCCGCTTATCGGAGCAATTACTAATGGTTACTGGCCACAAACAACGCGGTTTCACCCTGATCGAACTGATCATGGTGATTATGGTGTTGTCAGCGGTTAGTGTCGGCGTGAGCTCCTTTATTCATTTTGGGGTTGATATTTATCGTGACGCAGCAGGACGTGACCGCCAAATAGGCGACAGCCGATTTTTAATTGAGCGAATTAGCCGTGAGTTACGCGAAGCACTGCCCAATAGCGTGCGCGTCAATGATAACCAAAGCTGCATTGAGTTTGTACCGATAGTCGCCAGTTCAAGTTACATTGATATTCCGGTAATGCCAGAGTTGGTTAGCAAGCTGCCGCTGGTGGTATTGCCCGCGGCGGAGGTGCTTTTATCACAGGCCGATAAACTAGTAATTTATCCACTGCACCCGAGCGACATTTATGTCCGTGTAGCAGGTAGCCCACCAGTAGTTAGTGGCAAGGTTTTTGAGTTAGCCGCTGCTGTGCCGGCAAGAGATATTGCTGGCGATGCTGTCAGTGGCACTCTTACGCTTAAAAACGCGGTTCAATTTAGTGCAGACTCTCCAACCGAGCGATATTATTTAATTAAAGACGCGGTCAGCTATTGTGTCGAAGGTACTGATATTAAACGTCACAGTGGTTATTGGTCAGCGAGTGGTCAGGCATCACCGCCAACATCAAATGGGGTATTAATGGCGCAGCGTCAATCAAACAGTAAGCCTTTTGTCTATCACCCAGCTAGCTTAACTCGCAGCGCGATGGTGCAGCTAAATTTTGAATTTAGTTACGATGATGAACTGCTTAAACTTTATCATGAGGTGCACGTTGTTAATGTTCCTTAATCGTCGGTGTCAAATCAACACGTATACTAAGCAACGCGGCAGCATGCTGGTAATGGCGCTATTTGTAATCGTGGTAATGGCGATGCTTGGTTTGGCGGTGGTACAGTTACTTAATGACAGTAGCAAGTCTACGGTTTACGAAGTGTATGGCGCCCGCGCTTTTAATGCCGCCAACAGCGGTGCCGACCGTGCGCTGGCCGATATTTTTGGCCCGCAAGTAACAGGATCTGTAGGTTGCATTAACGTAAGCAGCAGCTATAGTTTGCCTAAAACCGTTATTGCGGGTTTTAGTGGCTGCGATTTGGTGATTGAATGCACTGAATTTGACGTCACTGAAACGGGCTTTACCCATTATCGAATTGAAAGCACGGCCACTTGTCAGGCGGCTGATTTTATAACACAACGTACCGTTGCTATTGAGGCAAGGCAGCGTAATTAAAGCTATAATCTATTAACAATTGAGTAGAACACTAGGGATGCATCGACCGCTATTTCACAAATAGCAGTTATTTAACGGACTAATTTTGTAGACACTTTCGTACAAGGTAGATCGAAAGTCGTCGTTGGTTTGTTAATAGAGAGCATCATGAATATAAAGTACTTACGCCATCAATTTATCGCGTTAACCGCCTGCCTAGTATTAATCCTCGTTAGCAGTAATAGCGCCTTTGCCGTTCCGGGTTTGTCAGGGGCTTATTGGAATTTATCTAACCCCAAATATAATTCAATTCCGACAACCCCTCCCGATTTACGCCGCAATGATCTTGAGGTTGATTTTAACTGGGGAAACAATCGGCCTTACGGATCAATCGGCTATAACAACTTTGTGGTGCGTTGGACTGGCTATGTTTTGATCCCAACTGATGGTGATTACAAGTTCGTTACGACAACCGACGATGGCGTGCGGTTGTGGATTGATGGCAACCTGATTATTAATGATTGGGGTGTCTATCCCGCCAAGAGTCTGGAGAGTACACCGCAGTCACTGGTCCGTGGGCGGCAATATAGTGTACGCCTAGAGTATTTTGAAAACTATGGTCAAGCCGTGGCGCAATTAAAATGGAAAACGCCCGGTAACAGCACCAGTACAGTAATCCCAACTAGTCAGCTTGATACAGAGTTAAAGCCACAGAGTGCCGCTGAACTGTTACATCATTACACCTTCGATAATGATTGGAATACGACAAGTCCAGTCAGCGATATCGTTGGCAACAGCCATGGTGTGGTTAACACCGGTGTTCAACGGGTATTATCACCGCTTGAGGGCGACAAGTTAGAAAGCTGTTATGGGGCTAAGTTTACCAATGGCAATATTAAGTTAACGAACTTGGGACTAGAACTGACCACTGGAGAAAAAACCTCAGTCAGTTTCTGGATGAAGTGGAACGGTAGCAACAGAGCGATGCCGATTGGTTGGGATTATCATGATTTGTGGCTAGTTGACAATAAATTTGGATTTAATACTTGGAATAGTGAAGTTTATGGCATTGAATCAAATCAACCCCAAGACTTAGCGAACAGCTGGCATCATATCACTGCTATTTTTACCAACGGCAGTGTGATTAACAATGGCTTGTATGTCGACGGTGTTAAGCAATCGCTGAGTTATCAAAGACGAAGCTCTTCGCAAACAAATAATGCGGTGGTCGCAAATTCGTTAACTATTTCAGGTCATAACAATAGCAATGGCTATCGATTTCAGGGCTTGATCGATAACTTAAAAATATATCGTGGCGAAATTAGCCAAGCGCAAGTTACTGCAGATATGAACGAGAGTAATGGCTGTGGAGAATTAAAGCCACAATTAGAGTGGCACCTCGACGAGGCTACTTTAAGCGGCGCTGCCAACGAAATAATTGACTATTCGGGAAGTAATAATCACGGCTCGATTGTTGACTTGCAGGGAGGCTATCCATCATCTGATCATATTAATAGCGTCGAAAATGGCCAGATTTGTCACGCCGCCAATATCAGTGCCGATAACAGCCGTAATAACTACTATGCGCTCGATACTCAATTGATCATGGGTAATCGTGGCACGATTAGTTTTTGGTATACCTCAAATAGTACGTCGAACAAGCAACAAACTTTATTCTCTGGTACATCAGACGGTAATAATGGTTTTTACTTCTTTTTAAGGCGTGAAAAAAATGGCAAATTAACTTTTGCACTTGAAGACAGTGATGATCAAGACTTTAGGTATAGTACTCAGAATCCAGTGCTCAAAGACAGTTCCCCGATGCATATCAGCGCTAGTTGGGATCTGGCACAAGGCGTTATTGCACTGCACGTTAATGGTCAGCCAGTCACTCTGCAGCAACAAGCGCGAGATATTAGCTCAAATACAGGAGTGATGGGGCAATTAGATTCGTTGTATTTCGGTGATAATCGTAATAATTATACTATAGACGTGGACCGTAGTGGCTTACACACCGCTGATGGCGCGTTCGATGAAATCGTTATTTTTAATCAGGCATTATCAGATACTCAAATTGAAGCAATTTATGATAATCACGAGGCAGGCAAGAACTGGGATGGTACGCCGCGTGACGATTGCGGTAGTGTCGTTGCCCGCTTATCGGTCGTGGTTAGCGAATTGGCCAGTACTTGCAAAGCGCAGAATGTAACAGTATCGGCTTGGGACACTAATAACGCCTTGATTACAGATTACAGCGGCACCATTGAGCTAACAACCTCGAGCAATCATGGTTCGTGGTCATTAGGTTCTAGTGACGACGCACAGGGGACGTTAAGCGATAATACTGCTGATGATGGTGCTGGCACTTATCAATTTGTTGCCAGTGATGGCGGTCAGGTTATTTTGCAACTGTCAAACCAGCATGCTGATAATTTAAGAGTGTCGGTCGACGATCAAACGGCTCCTGTTGCGAGCAGTGGTGATGTTGTATTTAGTGATAATGCGTTTGTCATTACTGATATTGACAATTTTACGGGCAGCGATATGGTTGTTGCTGGCCGTGATCATCAGTATCAAGTGGCGTTGTGGACCAAAGGTTCAGGCAGTTGCGCGATAGCGGCTAACTATAATGATACTAATCAACGACTAAAAGCGTGGTTAGTACGTGATAGCAGCTTTGCTGATGGTCTTGCGCCGAAAATTACCAGATTATCTAACACAGACCCCGTATCTAACAATGACTCAGTGCCTAGTACCCAACCTAGTAGCACTAACGTTGCGCTTAAATTTAGTGCGGGTGTCGCCAAGTTTAATTTAGTGACCGGCGATGTCGGAAAATACACACTTAATTTACTTGATGACTCGAGAGTTTTTGCCAACAACGTCGATCTTGGCGGTGGCAGTAACAGCCAAGTTATCCGGCCATTTGGGTTAGCTTTTAGCGACATTAAGCAATTTAAACAGCCGGAAAAATTAAATAGCGGCGGTAATGAGCTAGCGGGTGACGGTTTTGTGGCTGCTGGAGAGAACTTTTCGTTAACGCTAGGTGCTTATTTGTATGATCTTAGTGAAGATAGCGATGGTGATGGCCTGCCAGACGCGTTAGTCGATATCACTGATAACGGACTAACGCCTGCTTTTAGTGCAGCCACCACGATAGGTATTGCTAGTTACACGCCAAGTGCTGGTACTAAAGGCACTTTGACTGGAGCGGGTATCACCGCTGGCAATTATGCTGGTGGCCAAGTAATATTAAATGACGTGAGTTATAGCGAAGTCGGCAGCATTTCGCTTAGCGCCTCGGTGAGCAATTATTTAAATGCCAGCATAAACCTGGAAACCAGCAGTAATACCATTGGTCGGTTTTATCCCGATCATTTTATGGTCTCAGCAGTTACTCCTGCGACAGTCTCAGATACTTGTGTCAATGATAGCTTTAGCTACATGGGGCAAGACAACCTTGCGATTAATTATACCCTCAAAGCAATGAGTGCAGGAACTGCGGCGACAGTAACAAAAAATTACGATAATAATACCCTCGGTTATGCTCAAGCCGCGGCGGTCAATTATCATGCCCACGACAATGGTTCAACTACCGATCTTAACCTTGGTAATCGTCTGGTTGTTGGCACTGCTCCACAATGGTCAGCGGGAATATACGAGGTCACGGTTAATAATGGCAATTTTTCCAAACTAGCAACGGTCGACGGACCTTATCAAGCATTACAGTTAAGTATTAGTCTTGATACTGCCACCGAGCTTGATGGCCGTGACTTTAGCGGTGGCGGCAGTAAAGATATCGGAGCATCGCTCGATATGCGATTTGGTCGAGCGAAGCTAAAAAATGCTTTTGGCCCCGAAGATGCTAGTTTGGCATTGCCGATTGAGCTGCAGTATTACGACGGCACCAAATTTGTCACCAATACTGAGGATAACTGTTCATCGATCATAACTGCCACACTCCCTGTGTCACCACCAGTTGCTAGCTCTATTGGAAATATTAGTGCTATCTCGGATGGTACTGGTACGGTGTTACTCAGTGCGCCGAATTCGGTTGCAGAGCTAACGGTTACGCTTGGGCTTGAGGATTGGCTTAAGTTTAACTGGGATAATGACTTGGCGACGGTACTAGAAAACCCGACCGGGGTTGCAACGTTTGGGCGTTATCGTGGTAATGACCGAATAATTTTTTGGCAAGAACTTCATTAAGGTCACGATAAATTTGATTAATTTGGCCCAGTGATATTTACTCAAATCGATTTATTCGGCTAAATATGCAAAACAACGGGTGTTCTGCTTGTTTAAAGCTGGTGGCATTGGTAAAGTTGTCGGGTTTTTCTTCTAATAATTTTTAATAGGCGTGATCGATGTTTAAAAAGCTCCGCGGGTTATTTTCAAATGATCTTTCAATAGATCTGGGCACGGCTAATACTCTTATTTATGTGCGTGGTCAGGGGATAGTGCTCGACGAGCCGTCAGTAGTAGCTATTCAGGAAGATCGCAGCAACGGTACCCGCCGTGTTGCCGCCGTAGGAACCGATGCTAAGCGTATGCTGGGCCGAACTCCGGGCAACATTAAGGCTATTAGACCAATGAAAGACGGCGTTATTGCTGATTTCCATGTAACCGAAAAAATGTTGCAACACTTTATTAAGCAAGTGCATAACAACAATTTCTTGCGTCCAAGCCCCCGTGTGCTGGTGTGTATTCCTTGTGGTTCGACTCAGGTTGAGCGCCGCGCGATTAAAGAATCAGCCGAAGGCGCTGGTGCGCGTGATGTTTACCTCATTGATGAGCCAATGGCCGCTGCAATTGGCGCCGGATTACCAGTATCTGAAGCGACAGGTTCAATGGTGATCGATATTGGTGGCGGTACCACTGAAGTGGCAATCATTTCGCTTAATGGCATTGTTTATTCAAGCTCAGTACGGATTGGCGGCGACAGATTCGACGAAGCAATTATCAATTATGTGCGTCGCAATTTTGGTAGTTTGATTGGTGATGCAACCGCTGAGCGGATCAAGCATGAAATTGGCTCGGCTTATCCTGGCGAAGAGCTGCTTGAAATTGAAGTGCGCGGCAGAAATTTAGCGGAAGGTGTGCCAAGAAGCTTTACCTTAAACGGCAATGAAATTCTAGAAGCGTTGCAAGAACCATTGTCTGGTATTGTTAGTGCCGTGATGACAGCACTTGAGCAATCGCCACCAGAGCTGGCGGCAGATATCTCAGAGCGTGGTATGGTATTGACAGGTGGTGGTGCTTTATTGCGCGACCTTGACCGATTAATCATGGAAGAGACCGGTATTCCTGTCGTCGTGGCTGAAGATCCACTGACTTGTGTTGCTCGTGGCGGCGGCAAGGCGCTCGATATGATTGATATGCACGGTGGTGATATTTTTACCTATGAGTAGTTCTTCGTGATGTTGTTGTTTGTGCATTGGCTTGATTTCGCTGAGGTAGCTTAGCCATGAAGACCATTTTTATCCGTGGTTTGGCAACACGCTTTCGGGTGACTATTTTTGTTATTTTGTCGGGTATCTTATTACTAAGTACCGACAAAATGACGCCATATCGTGGTTATTTCGTTAATTTAGTCAGCCCGCTGCAATTTATTGCCAGCGCACCCATGGTGGTGCTTGATGATATTTCCGAATATTTTAAGTCCCGTGCGAGTCTGATTGAAGATAACGCCTCGTTACGGCGCGAACAGCTAAACCTGAGCGATCGCCTGTTAAAGCAAGAACACTTAGAAAAAGAAAACCAGCGCCTTAATGCCTTATTAGGGTCGCAGGTTAAGGCCGGCAACAAAAAATTAATCGCTCGGGTGCAAATGGTCGACAGCGATCCGTTTAAACTGCAAGTTGTGATTAATAAAGGGGCTCAGGATCAAGTCTTTATTGGCCAGCCGGTAATCGATGAACATGGTGTTGTTGGTCAAGTGATCGATGTTAGTCAGTTTAGTAGTCGAGTATTGCTAATTGCCGACAATAACCATGCAATTCCTTTGCGAAATAACCGTAATGATGTACGGCTAATTGGATTGGGTAAAGGGGATTTGCATCAGTTTGAGTTGCAATTTGTCACTAAAAATACCGATGTTAAACTCGGTGATTTATTAGTAACCTCAGGATTAGGCGGACGTTTTCCTGAAGGTTATCCGGTTGCTCGGGTCGCCAGTATTGAGAATCAAGGCAGTCAGATATATTCAAATATTAAAATAGAACCTATCGCAAAATTAGACAGATTACGATATTTACTATTAATTTGGCCTGCTGAAACGGAAACAAAAGCAGAGTCTGAACCTGAACAATTAACGCCAAGCACTGGAACCGATTAATGCCGGTGTTTTCGCTTATCATTATTTGGCTTAGCATTGGTGCTGCGTTGGTTTTACAAATAATGCCAATGCCAGAAATTCTCGACGATTGGCGGCCTAACTGGCTGTTAATGACAACGATATATTGGTGTCTTGCTTTACCTCACCGTTTTAATGTTGGCAGTGCCTGGCTCAGTGGCTTATTTATTGATGCGCTGTGGGGCACATCTCTGGGGATCAACGCGCTGGCATTAGCGTTGGTTTGCGCGATTGTGATTAAAAACTTTCAGCGAATTAGAAGTTATTCTGTGTGGCACCAAGCCTTTATAGTTTCATTTGTTTCTATTTTATATCAATTTATTAGCTACGTAGTTCAGCATTTTATATCTGACGTCAGCCTGAGCGACAGTTATTATTTACCCGTCCTGAGTTCTTTATTATTTTGGCCTTGGGTTTTCTTTTTATTGCGAAAAACTCGCCGTCACTTCAAGGTTGTATAAGCTAACTATGCCGCAGCAATACCGTCAAGTTATCCGTTTAGCCTCTAAATCGCCACGTCGACAAGAGCTGTTAACTCAGCTTGAGGTTGAGTTCTCATTGGTCGATGTTGACGTTGATGAAACGCCGTTAATTAATGAGAACCCCGGCGAGTATGTCCAGCGACTAGCGATTGAAAAAGCTCAGGCAGGCAGTGCTAAAGCGGGGCTAGATCTGCCAGTATTAGGGGCAGACACTATCGTGGTTATCGATAATCAAATTTTAGGTAAGCCGCGTTCGCAACAAGAAGGCATCGCGATGTTGACGCTGTTATCACAGCGTTGTCATCAGGTAATGACCAGTGTTGCGGTGGTGTCGGCTAAAGGTTTAGTCAGCGATTTAATTATTACCGATGTAACCTTTCGTCACATCTCTGAGGCCGAAAAACTACAATATTGGCAGACCGGCGAACCCTGCGATAAAGCCGGCGGTTACGGTATTCAAGGGCTAGGCGGTAAGTTTGTCGAACGGATCAATGGCAGCTATTATGCCGTAGTTGGCTTGCCATTGATGGAAACGGAACGTTTATTGGCCCTGGCCTGATCGAAACATCGACAACCCGCACATCTCGGGCCGCTTTAGCCTAATTAATATTGATTAATAGCTGCCAGCGCGCCTGTAATACCGCTATACTGACTCTCTACCACCATACCTATAAAGCAATGTGACTTGGTCATTTTATTTAGAGGTCATCGATACTATTTTTTGAGATCAAAGCGAGGATTCATGTCTACCGAGTTAAATGGCGCAGCTGCAGAACTTCTGATTAACGTTACCCCCAGTGAAACTCGTGTCGCTTTGATTGAAAATGGCGTATTGCAAGAAGTCCACATCGAACGGCTGGATAAAAAAGGCATTGTCGGTAACTTATATAAAGGTAAAGTCAGCCGAGTTTTACCTGGCATGCAAGCTGCTTTTATCGATATTGGACTGGACAAAGCGGCTTTTTTACATGCATCGGACATTGTTGTACGTAATGACGATGACGAAGGTAAACCATCAAAAGTTCCAGATATCACAGAGTTAGCACGCCAAGGTCAGTTTTTGACGGTTCAAGTGATCAAAGATCCGCTGGGCACTAAAGGTGCGCGTTTAACCACAGACATTACCTTGCCTTCACGTTATCTGGTCTTTATGCCGGGCTCTAAGCATGTTGGTGTTTCACAGCGAATTGAAGATCCCAAAGATCGTAACCGGCTGAAAAGTTTGGTTGGTCAGCATACCGATAAAGACGGCAGTTATATTATTCGTACCGCTGCTGAAGGTGTCGGTGAGGCCGAGCTTTCGCAAGATGCCGCGTTCTTAAAACGCTTGTGGCTTAAAATAGTACAACGCCGACAACTTAGTAAAACGAGTGCATTGTTATATGAGGATTTAAGCCTGTCATTGCGTTTATTGCGTGATTTTGTCGGGATCAGCATTGCTAAAATCAGGGTCGACTCGAAACTTACCTACCAAATGCTTGATAAGTTTACCCAAGAGTTTGTGCCCGAGTTAAATGAGCTCATTGAATATTACCCCGGTGAGCGACCAATTTTTGATTTACACGATACCGAAAATGAGATCAAACGAGCGCTTGAGCGCAAAGTTGAATTAAAGTCGGGCGGTTATTTGATTATTGATCAAACCGAAGCAATGACCACTATCGATATTAATACCGGTGCATTTGTCGGCCATAGCAATCTTGAAGATACTATTTTTAGTACCAATTTAGAAGCGACTAAAGCGATAGCACGTCAGGTACGATTAAGAAATCTTGGCGGTATTATTATTATCGACTTTATAGATATGGCTCAGGACGAACACCGACGTCGGGTACTTAGTGCCTTAGAGAGCGCTTTTTCTCATGATCGGGTGCGAACCAATATCAGTAAATTTTCACAATTAGGTTTAGTGGAAATGACCCGAAAACGGACCCGTGAAAGCCTCGAACATGTATTATGTCAAGAGTGCTCAAGTTGCAAAGGTCGGGGAACTTTAAAGACAACTGAAAGTCTGTGTTATGAGATCTTTAGAGAGGTAATTAGGGTCGATCGCGCTTTTTCTGCTGACCGCTTTGTTGTTTACGCCTCAGTTGATGTTTGTGATGCACTACTTAATAAAGAGACTCACTACCTGGCCGACTTGGAGTTATTTATTAATAAAGAAGTGAAAATACAAGCCGAACCACAATATGGCCATGAGAAGTACGCCGTGGTAATGATGTAGTGCCTCGATTGTTTAAATTTTTCGGTTATTGTTGGACAAAGCTCTGGTTGCTTGGGGTGATTATGTTAATCACCGTAGCTTTAGGCGTAAGTGCGCTTCGCGCTAGCCTGCCTTATATCACTCAATACAACCAAGAGTTTAGTCAGTATTTATCGGACAATTACCAAGTAGATCTAACACTAAGCAGTATGACAGGTCAGTGGCTCAATGGCGGTCCTGAAATTATTATTAGTGATCTTAAATTCAATAACATGGCCAAGTTTGGCGTTGACTTTACCGCCGACAAACTCAAATTTAGCCTCGACTTTCACGCCAGCCTTATGGCGTTGGCGCCGCGTTTTAGCGTGGTCGAGCTGATAAACCCTAAAGTGACCCTTGGTCAATTGCCAAAAACACAATCGACCGCTTCCGATCCTGTGCCTGACTTATTCAATGTTATCACTAAATTGGTTGTTGAAGATGCCAGCATTGAGTTTGAACCTGGCACTTATGGTGAGATGCCCTCAATCGGGCTTAAGCGATTGCAGTGGCTAAATAACTTAAATCGGCATCAGTTAACGTTAAGCTTAGCGCCACTGCCCGGTGGTGAGTCCGACCCTTTGTCTTTGGTGGCAGACTTCTATGGTGATAATAGTAACAATATTGATGGTCAGTTTTACCTTAAAGCGACTAAGTGGCAATGGTTAGACAACCTAAGGCCGCTGCTGGCTGCACTTAATCCGACGGCGTCAGCACAGGCAAGCTTCGAATTGTGGGGCGACTTCTCTGAGCAAGGGCTAACGTCGGCATTTATGGCGGTGGCTGATAATTACATTCGTTGGGATCAGGGCGGACATCAGCAGCAATTATCACTTAAACCAGGAGACTTGCAGTGGCAACAAAAATTGCAGGGTTGGCAGTTAACAGGCCATAAGCTGAAAATAACGACTAATTTAATCGAATGGCCAAGCATTAACTTGTTGCTAAGCCAGCACCAAGGCCAGTTGAGCCTTTCACTCGATAAGTTAGCGCTGGCTAACCTAGTAGCGTTGCGAGGGTTAGCTTCAGCATTAACCCCTGCGACAGACAAATTGTTAACTCAATTACAGCCTGACGCTAAACTAACGGAGTTTAGTTGGTGGCAGCAAAATAATATGTGGCACTATCAGGGCCTAATCAAAGATTATAATCAGCAACGAAGTGGTTTATTGCCACAAATGAGCCAGCTCGATGCCTTTATTACTGGCAATGAGCTTGGTGGCCAAGCTGAAATTGCGATGGCACAGCAGGCGCTGGACTTTGGTGAAACTTTTGCTGAGCCGTTGCCGCTGACACGATTAAATTCAACCTTGCAATGGGCGGTTGACGGTGATCGGTGGTGGTTATTTGATAAAAATTTGTTACTTGAAACCGCGGATATTAAAAGCCATTTAAGTTGGCAATTGGCATTTGAGAATAATGAGTCGCCAATCCTGTCACTGGCGGGCAATGCTCAGCTATTAGCCGCCGAAAAAACTTGGCGTTACTTGCCGCGCGGTGCGCTGAGCAAGGGCTTAATCGACTACCTCAATGCCGGGATTAAAGGTGGTAGCAGTACCGATGTTAAACTTTTATGGCAAGGGGCATTAAATAATTATCCTTACCGGGATCACAGTGGTATTTTTGCGGTTGATGCAACGCTCACTGATGCCGAATTTGTTTACGATCCTAATTGGCCGCGTTTATCTGATGCAACCTTAACGTTGCAGTTCAAAAATGAGGGGCTGTTAATCACGGGGCTCGCTGGTCGCGTAGAGCAGCTTAAGTTTTCTCAGTTAAGCGCCCAAATCCCCGACTTAACTCAAAAGCCAAGCTTAGCCGTCAATTTTAGCTTAACCGATAAGGTCGGCCCAATTGCTGATGTCATTAAACAGTCACCGCTTAAATCAACGGTAGGCGCGGCGCTTAAGCAGTTAGGCGTTGGTGGCAAGGTTGCCGCAAAGATTGAAATTGACATTCCATTTGATGGTTCCGAGCCTGTGACCAAAGGTCAGTTGTCGCTTTCTGGCAATGAAATTGTGCTAAAAGCTCTTGATTTACCTTTACAAAATATCACTGGCCAATTGGATTTTGTAAACGGTAATATCACCGGACAAAACCTGAGTGCGGTGATGTACCAGCAACCTTTTAAGTTCGATATTTTAACTAAAACCAATGGCGCTAACTATCAGCTAGACCTTGATTTGGCCGCGAATTGGGATACCACTAAAATGCCAGAACAATGGCATGGTTATCTCGACGACTACCTCGTTGGTACGTTAGATTGGCAGGGCAAGGTTAATCTCAATATAACCCCTGACAATGTGTTATATCAGGCAAAAATTAATTCACCACTGATCGGGATGAAAATTAAATTACCACAACCGCTAAGCAAGTCGACCAAGCCAGCACAAGCGCTTGTCGTCAATGTTGCTGGTGACAACGCGGGGGGCGAATTTAAGCTGGCTTTAGGCGCTCAGGCCGATGTCTTGGCCCAGTATCAATTATCGCCGCAAGGTTTGAAAGTTAACAGCATGGCCTTGCATGTCGGGCGTAGAGACTCGCATAACAATAGTAGCTTGGTTACTGATGAACTTGGCTTGCAAGTTAATGTCGCTTATTTAGATATTGATAAATGGCAAAGTTTTATCACTAACCTCAAGTCAGGTCGTACCAGCAGTAATTTATTACCGCCGCTAAGTCACCTCAATATTAAGGTTAAAGAACTCGCGTGGTTAGGTCAAAATCTCAGCGACGTTTCTTTGCAAGGCATTAAACGACAAGATTTTTGGCAAATTTCACTTCACTCTAAGCAGGCTAAGGGTCAAATCAAGTTATATGATGATCAGCTTGCTGATGGTGTAACGGCAAACTTTGAATACCTAAAGCTTACCTCTAATAACACCAATAACAGCAATAATAATGAGGTTTCGTCAGCGCAAGCAGCAACGAAGCCGACGACCCTAGCCGAGTTATTGGCGCTGCCGCTGCTTACTTTTACTTGTCAAAGCTGCCAAATTGGCGAAGTTGACTTGGGCAAGGTGAGCTTTAATACTGGCCGCAATGAGCAAGGAATTTCGATTGAAAACTTACTCCTTGAAGCACCAAGTACTCGCTTGAGCCTAGCTGGCGCCTGGGGCGTCGATGAACAGGGTGAATTTTCGACCTTAAGCGGTACGCTGGCTAGTAACAACGTGGTCGAGAGTTTAAAGCTGATTAATTTTAGTTCGAGCATTAAAGACAGCGATGCTAAAGTAGACTTTAAGCTCAATTGGCGTGGCAATATTTACAGTCCAGCATTAGAAAGCATGGCCGGCAATGTCAAATGGCACCTTGGTGAGGGGCACATTAGTGAAGTTAGCGATCAGGGGGCGCGGATATTTACGCTGTTTAGTCTCGATTCATTGCGACGAAAGCTAGTGCTAGACTTTAGAGATGTCTTTGTCAAGGGGCTGTTTTTTAATAACTTTGATGGTAGCTTTGAGATTAATGATGGCATTGCTGTCACGCATGATACTTATATGGATGGTTTAGCTGGCGATCTTGACGTGCTGGGCTCGATTAATTTGGCCACTCACGACTTAGATTATTATTTAACCTTTACGCCGCGATTGTTTTCTAATTTGCCGGTGGTTGCAGGGGTGGTTACCAGTGCCCCGCAGGTCTTTGTAGTGGCGTTTGCGCTAACCAAGGTGCTTGGACCTATTGTCGATGTGGTGTCTCAGGTCAACTTTAAGCTAACCGGAACCGTTGACCAGCCAAAATTTGTTGAAGTAAATCGTAAAAAGAAAAAATATAAGGTGCCTAGCCATATGATAGTAAAATCCAAGGCAGCACCATTAATAGGCCCCGGAGGCAGCGAGTGAACCTAGCCGTAATTCAATTAATATCAACCCCTGATATCGATCAAAACATCGCACAAATTAGCCAACAGCTACAGACACTGCGCAGTGACTGCGCCAGCGGCGAACTGTTGGTGGTATTGCCTGAGTGCTGTTTAATGTTTGGTCTTAGCGAAGCGCAAATAAAAACATTTGCCGAGCCCGTGGGTGAAGGCAAGATGCAAGCAGCATTAGTCGCCTTAGCCCGTCAATTTAATGTTTATTTAGTGGCAGGCACTATTCCGCTGCAAGCCGACGATGGCCGAAGTCTTGCTGCCAGTTTATTAATTGATCCGCAAGGTAAAGTGATAGCGCAATATAATAAAATTCATTTATTTGATGTCGACGTTGCCGACGGCATTGGCAGTTATCGTGAATCTGATAATACCCAGCCAGGACAGCATATTCGTGTGATCGATACGCCATTTGGCCGTATTGGCATGGCGGTGTGTTATGATTTACGCTTTAGCAGCTTGTTCCGAGCCATGCGTCATGCGGGTGCGGATATTTTTGTGCTGCCAAGTGCCTTTACCAAGATAACCGGACAAGCACATTGGGAGTTGTTATTACGCGCCAGAGCGATTGAAAATCAGTGCTATATGGTGGCGTCCAATCAGGGCGGAACCCATGCTAATGGCCGAGAAACTTGGGGACATTCAATGATTGTTAACCCATGGGGTGAGATCACTGCTCAACTGACCGCTGGCATTGGTGCTGTCGCCAGCCCGTTAAATCGTGATATGCAGCATGCTATCCAACAAAAAATGCCAATGATTGAGCAAGAGCGTTTTACCTTGGCTCAATTAACAAAATGAGAACTTTATGACATTTAATAGCAATACCTTTGAGCAAGTTCAGTCATCTTTATTGACTCCGGCTGGTTTAACCGTCGATCAATTGCAAGATCATCTCAATAAGATGTATCAGCACAAAATTGATTTTGGTGATTTATATTTTCAAGCATCGCGCCATGAATCATGGTTGCTCGAAGACGGCATTATTAAAGACGGTAGTTTTAATATCGAGCGTGGGGTTGGTGTTCGAGCCATTGTCGATGATAAAACTGGGTTTGCTTATGCTGACGAGATCAATAACCATTCTATTGACCTTAGTGTCACGTCTGCGCGTGGTATTGCCAGCGCGGGCTGTAATGGCTCGGTTAAGACTTGGCAAAAGAGCTCGACCGATCGTGCGTATCAATATATTGATCCATTAGCATTAATGAGCGAAGTTGAAAAACTTGATATGCTAAGACGACTTGATCAGCATGCGCGAGCACAAGACCCGCGGGTAACTCAAGTGGTTGCTAGTATTTCTGGCGTTTATGAAGAAATATTAGTGGCGGCGACCGATGGGACGTTAGCGGCCGATATCCGGCCATTAGTACGCTTAAACTGTAGTGTTATTGTCGACGATAACGGCAAACGTGAACGCGGCAGCGCTGGTGGTGGTGCTCGTACTGATTATCGGTTCTTCCTCGAGGTCGTTAACGGTAAAGTCCGGCTTGAAACTTATGCTGAAGAGGCGGTTCGTCAAGCGTTAGTTAATTTAACAGCTATCGATGCGCCTGCCGGTACCATGCCGGTAGTACTTGGCCCTGGTTGGCCAGCGGTATTATTACATGAAGCGGTAGGTCATGGCCTTGAAGGTGATTTTAACCGCAAGGGCTCATCTGCGTTTAGTGGCAAAATTGGCCAACAGGTGACATCGCCACTGTGTACTATTATTGACGACGGCAGTTTAAGTGGCCGCCGTGGTTCGATAAATATTGATGATGAAGGCGTGGTTGGCCAGCGTAATGTGTTGATCGAAGATGGTATCCTAAAAGGGTATATGATGGACAAACACAATGCGCGTTTAATGGACACGGTAAGCACGGGTAATGGCCGACGTGAATCTTATGCCTCGTTACCTATCCCTCGCATGACCAATACATTTATGCTGGGTGGTAAATCGGATCCCAAGGATATTATTGCCAGTATTGAAAATGGTTTATATGCGCCGAATTTCGGCGGCGGTCAGGTCGATATTACCTCGGGTAAGTTTGTTTTCTCGGCGTCAGAAGCCTACTTAATTAAAAATGGTGAGATCACCGACGCCGTTAAAGGTGCAACCTTAATTGGCAGTGGCATTGAAGCGATGCAGCAGATATCAATGCTGGGCAATGATATGCAGCTTGATCCCGGTGTTGGCGTTTGTGGTAAAGACGGTCAAAGCGTACCGGTAGGGGTCGGCCAGCCGACGTTAAAACTCGACAAAATTACGGTCGGTGGGACCGAGTAGTCAATAAAAAGCCGCTCATATGAGCGGCTTTTTTTGCAATGTAACACGATGGCAATTGGCAACTTAGTCTTGGACTGGGTCTGTCGTGACTTGCTTAAGGTATTGAAACAATTCTTTTGCGGCCTTAGCTGGTTTCTCTGCTTTAGCTTCTTTATTGGCTTGGCGGATCAGCTGGCGCAATTTTTGGCGATCGGCGCTCGGGTGACTGCTAATAAAATCGTTAACGGCGTCATCACCTTTTTTCAGCATGGCGTCACGCACTAATTCTACTTTCATTGCTGCGACGTCAGAGCGCTTATGGCGTAAATCAAATTCACCAATGGCTTTTTTGATCGCTTCAACTTCGTTATTACGTAATATTTTAGCCACGAGCTGCATTTGGCGGCGGAAGCCTTCTTTGGTGTTTTTTATCTTGATAGCTAGGATAATCGCCGCTTGCAAATCATCACTCATCGGAATTTTTTTACGCTGATTGTCCGACAATTTCATGAGTGCACGAGCTGTGACCTGCATATCCTCAGCTTGGCGCTTCTTTTCGCTTTTGCTGACCCAGTCGTCGTCCTCTAACTCTGTGGTACTGTGTGATTTTGTGCTCATGGTTGCTCGTTAACTATTAGGTAAAAATATATTATATCACTATTAAGCGTCACAGCCATGTTAAGATAACGATAACTCAATCGATAGGAACGCCTTGTGGATCAAAATAACGACATCAACAACGAACTCACCCGTTTAAAGGCTTCGGTAGCCAAAGCATTAGAGCTAGCTAAGGCTAAAGGGGCGAGTACCGCCGAAGTCTCTATGAGCAAGCAAACAGGCATTAGTGTTTCTACGCGATTACGAGAAGTTGAAACGGTCGAGTTTAACCATGACGGTGCGTTAGGCATCAGTGTTTATTGTGGTAACCGTAAGGGCAGCAGTTCGACCTCTGATTTAAGCGAACAAGCCATTGAGAGTGCGGTCGCTGCAGCTATTAGTATTGCTAAGCATACCGAAGAAGACATGTTTAACGGCTTAGCTGATCCACAGCTAATGGTACAAAACCCACCTGATCTTGAACTATTTCATCCGGGTTCGCTTGAACCTCAGTATGGTATTGATCTGGCGTTGGCCGCGGAAGATGCTGCCTTGTCTCTTGATTCACGGATCACTAATTCCGATGGTGCGTCGTATAGTTCACATCAAGGCGTCAGAGTTTATGGCAATAGCCATGGCTTGCTTGAAGGTTATCTTAGTTCTCGTCATAGCTTGTCTTGTGTCAGTATCGGCGAGCAAAATGGCGAAATGGAACGTGATTATCAATACACGGTATCACGTTACCCAGATCGCTTAGCGTCGGCGGAATCGGTTGGTCGCGAAGCCAGTGAAAGAACCTTGGCACGATTAGGGGCTAAAAAGCTTAATACCATGTCTGTACCGGTAATTATTTGCGGTGAATTAGCGTCAGGTTTTTTTGGTCATTTAGTCAGTGCGATTAGTGGCGGCAGCTTATACCGTAAAGCGACTTGGTTGTTAGATGGCCTCGATACCCAAATTTTTCCGTCGTGGTTAAATATTGCTGAGCGTCCACATTTATTGGGCCACTTAGCTTCGACCCCCTTTGATCACGAAGGGGTTAGCACTAAAGATCTTGATATTATTGAAGCGGGTATTCTTAAAAGTTTCTTGATCACCAGTTACGCTGGTCGCAAACTAGATATGGTACCAACTGGACATGCTGGCGGTACGCATACGTGGTTAATCGATCATACGGTTCCTGACCAAGCCGCACTATTAAAGCAAATGGGCACGGGTTTATTAGTGACCGACTTAATGGGCTCTTCGGTTAATATCATTTCTGGTGATTACTCGCGCGGTGCGGCTGGTTTCTGGGTTGAAAATGGTGTTATTCAATACCCAGTGCATGAAATTACTATCGCTGGTAACCTCAAAGATATGTATCGTAATATTGTCGCGATTTCTGGTGACGTTGATTTGCGCAAGAGTACTTTGTGTGGCTCAATTTTACTTGAGAATATGAAGATTGCAGGCAGCTAACAACAATTGATTTGTTAAGGCCACTTTAGGTATAAAGTGGCTTTTTTTATGCCCAAGATAGCTGTTGCCGTTAGCGACTTGGGTTAAAATTACGCTAGTTCTAGTTCGCGTAGGCGAGTGTTGCGGTGCCTAAAAAAGCAAAAATACCCACCACATCAGTGATGGTTGTCAGTACCACACCGCCGGCCAGCGCAGGATCGATGTTTATTTTTTTCATGGTGAGTGGAATTAACGCACCAGCTAATCCTGCCGCGGTCATGTTGGCAACCATCGCAAATGCTATCACCATGCCCAGTTTAAGATCTTGCTGCCACCAAGCAACGACGACCGAAAGAATAACGGCCCAAATCAAACCATTTAACACCCCAATCGCCAATTCTTTTCCGATCAGCCAGCGCTTGTTGCGATCGCCAATGTGGCCAAGTGCCATGCCGCGGATAATCAAGGTTAGGGTCTGATTGCCAGCAATACCCCCCATGCTGGGCACAATTGAATTTAAAATAGCGAGAATGGCCATCTGGGCCAGAATAGGCTCAAATAACGCGCTAACCGAGACGGCGGCCAGTGCGGTCAGCAAGTTGATACCGAGCCACAATGAACGTTTGTAGGTACTTTTCATCACCGGCGCGAAGGTATCTTCTTCATCATCTAAACCGGCTAGGCTCATCATTGAGTGTTCAGCATCTTCACGAATAATATCAACGACATCATCAATGGTAATTCGACCCAGCAGCTTGCCAGTATTATCAACAACAGGCGCAGATAGCCAGTCGTGTCGTTCAAACTGTTTGGCGACTTCGGTATCTTCTAATTCGGCCGGTATCGCTTCTATGGTTCGGTCCATGACTTGTGATACGGTCATGCTTGGGCTGGTGGTAATTAATGTGGCTAATGGTACTCCGCCGAGTAATTTATCATCTTTATTGACCACGTATAACATATCAGTCGCTTCAGGCAATTCGCCTTTTAAGCGTAAATAGCGCAAGACGACATCAAGATTAACGTCGGGGCGCAAGGTCACGGTATCGGTATTCATGATACTGCCAGCAGTATCTTCCTCGTAAGCCATGGCCGCTTCAACCCGATGGCGGTCTTGCTCATCCATGGCGTTGAGCACTTTTTGGTAAACGCTATCAGGCAGGCTTCTTAGGACATCGGTGATGTCATCGGTGTCCATGCCTTCGGCTGCCGCAGCTAACTCATGCGCCGGCATTTGTTTTAAAATACTTTTTTGAACGTCATCCGAGAGTTCTTCAAGGATGTCGCCTTGGTCGTCAGGGTCAACTAATTGCCAGATGATTTGACGGTTTTTAGGCGGGGTAGACTCAAGTAATAAAGCCGCATCACAGGCTGGCATATCCATTAACATTTGGCGAACATGGACGAACATTCCACTATTGAGTGCGTGCTGCACTTGATCAAAGCGATGGTTGGAAAGTTCTTGTTCGACAACGGTTTCTGGCATAGATTTTTCGCTTATGGTTAGGTTCAGCAGGCTGATCTACTGAGGTTTATGATCGGGTCGATTTAACGATTTTATCGACCTTGTGACATTGAAACTTTAGCCTAAATTATTCTTTGGTCCCAGCTTTTTCTAATTCCTTGTGGTGGATCTGAACGCTATGGCTGCCGGACGAAAAATGCTTAGCCAGTTGCTGTGCAATGTAAACGGAACGATGCTGACCGCCAGTACAACCGATAGCTATGGTTAAATAACTGCGATTATTTCGTTCAATATCGGGCAACCAAGTCGTGATAAAGTATTCCAGATGTTGTTGAAATTTGGCCACAACGGCTTGTTGTTCGAAGTACTCAATCACCGGTCGATCGAGTCCAGTGTAAGGCTTTAGTTCAGGGATCCAATGTGGGTTTGGCAAAAAGCGTACATCAAATACAAAATCGACATCACGGGGTAAGCCATATTTAAAACCAAATGATTCAAACACGATCACTAATTCATTCGATTTTTTACCAAGTACTCGCTGCTTAATTAAATCGCTCAATTGATAAATGGTCAGTTTACTGGTATCAATTTTCAAGTCGGCAATCTCAGCTAATTCACGTAGCTGTATTTTTTCCGCCGCGACAGCTTCTGATAAGCTTAAGCACTCCTGAGTTAAAGGGTGTAGCCGACGGGTTTCACTGTAGCGTTTAATTAAGGTAGTGCTTGATGCATCAAGATAAAAAATTTCAATCTGCGCTTCTTCAGCCAGTTGAGTTAGTAATTTATTAAATTCATCTTTATCTTTTGGAATATTTCTAACGTCTAAACTTACCGCAATCGACTGCTTCATATCAGCCATACTTTGGACAAAAGCGAGCAATAAACTCATTGGCAGGTTATCGACACAGTAGTATCCGAGATCTTCAAATACGCGCAGTGCAACGCTTTTTCCTGAGCCTGAGCTACCGCTGACGATGGTGAGTTTCACTGTTAATTCCCTATAAAATGAATATTGCTATCGAGTTTTATTGCTCAGAGTAAGAGATTAGCGAATCGTAGATCCGTAAGCAGCTATTGGTCTTGCTCGAATGCGTAATAAATTGTTTGTAATAGATTATATAGTAAAGGGGACAAACATAAAGCGGATTGATGGTTACTTAATCTGAGTTCTGGATAAAGGTGAGCTGCTAGAGAATTGAACTAACAGCTCAGATAACAATTAACGTCTGGTCATTTTCTCTTTATGCTTAATGATTTGACGATCAAGTTTATGGATTAACGCATCGATGGCTGCGTACATATCTTCGTGCCTCGAATTAGCAAAGACTTCGCCTCCATTGATGTGTAATGTCGCCTCGGCAATTTGCTCGAGCTTCTCGACATTAAGCACCACGTGCACATTATTGATATGTTCAAAATGGCGTTCTAATTTTCCAAATTTACTGTGTACATATTCGTGAAGAGAATCGGTTATTTCAACGTGATGACCAGTTAGATTAATTTGCATATAATACATCCTCCGTTTGGTAAAAACTTAAATTAAACTCTTTCTTTGATTAGACGCTGGGATCGATAAAGCGTCTCGATATTTTGCGATGGTACGTCGCGCGACTTTGATCCCTTGATCCGCTAATAAATCGACAATTTTACTATCACTTAATGGCTTTTTAGTATTCTCAGCGGCAACCAACTTCTTAATAATAGCTCGAATTGCGGTCGACGAACACTCCCCACCGTTTTCTGTGCTGACATGACTTGAAAAAAAGTACTTAAGCTCGAAGATCCCACGCGGGGTATGCATGTATTTTTGAGTCGTGACCCGAGAAATTGTCGACTCGTGCATTTCAACGGCTTCAGCCACATCATTTAATACTAGCGGTTTCATCGCTTCATCGCCATACTCAAAAAAGCCACGTTGCTGTACCACAATGCAATTAGCGACTTTTAGTAAGGTTTCATTACGGCTGTCGATGCTTTTGATAAACCACTTTGCTTCTTGTAAATGGTTGCGAATATACTGAGTATCACTCGTGCTTTTACTGGTTTTACTCAAGGCTGCATATTGTTGATTAACCCTAATTTTAGGTAAGCTATCAGGATTAAGCTCAACCACCCAGCGACCTTTTATTTTTTTAACGGAGACATCAGGAATAACATATTCATCTTTTTTCTTGATGATAGTACTGCCCGGGTGCGGATTCAAGGTTTGAATTAACAAAATCGCGGCGGCTAATTGATGTTCTTTAAGCTTGGTTTTTCGGGTTAAAGTTCGGTAATCACGTTGGGCTAATAACTGCATATAATCAGTTACTAACAACAAAGCTTCAGCCCGCCATGGCGTACTTTCTGGTAAATGCTTTAGTTGGATTGCTAGGCATTCACTCGGGTCTTGCGCCGCGACACCTATCGGGTCAAAATGCTGGATCCGTTTCAATACGGCCATCACTTCGTCCAGTTCAACTTCTGAATTAGCCATTGCCGTTAAAATATCATCAGGAGTCTGGGTCAGATATCCCGTCTCTTCAATCGCATCAATTATGGCGGTGGCAATGGCAAAATCTGTTTCGCTAAAGGGGGTTAAATTCATTTGCCATAATAAATGGTCTTGTAAATTTTCAGTGGTTTCCCCCTGAAATTGAAAATCTTCATCGATCGGGCCACTTGAGGCTGCGGGTGCAGCTGAGGTGTAATCATCCCAGGTGCTATCGATTGGCAGCTCGTCACTAATGTTGGGTTGCTCGAGCGCTTCTGTGGTGTCTAGCGTGCTGTTATCCGGAGCTTCGGCTGACTCGTTGGCTTCGTTGGCTTCGATGTTTGTCTGTGGGCTGTCAGAAATTGTATTTGAGTCGTTGGTATCGCCTTTGGGTAATTCGTTATCTGAGCCTTCTTCAACTTCTAATAATGGGTTAGCATCAAGCGCCTCTTGAATCTCTGCTTGCAGGTCAAGAGTTGATAATTGGAGTAATCTAATTGCCTGCTGAAGCTGAGGCGTCATGGTCAATGATTGACCAATTTTTAACTGCAAAGAAGCTTTCATTTAATTCCATTATTTTGTTGAGATAACTTCACACCCGGGAACTAATACCTGAACTAATCGCTCTTTAACTTGGGTACTGGGCACCTATAACTTACTATAATTTGAATTGTTCACCTAAATAAACATCACGTACGGTCTGATTCGACAGAATATCATCTGGCTTGCCTTGTGCAATCATTTTTCCATGGCTCATGATATAGGCAAATTCACAAACATCGAGCGTTTCACGAACGTTATGGTCGGTAATTAATACGCCTAAACCTCTATCTTTTAACTGTTTAATTATATTCTTTATATCAATCACCGAGATAGGATCTACCCCAGCGAATGGCTCGTCAAGTAAAATAAATTCAGGATCAGCTGCCAATGCTCGGGCAATTTCAACCCGGCGGCGTTCGCCACCCGATAATGACATCCCGAGATTGTCTCTGATATGCTCAATGCGAAATTCTTGCAGCAAGCTTTCTAATTTGTCCAATCGCTGTTGTTTTGAAAGCGATTTTCTAGTTTGTAAGATCGCCATAATATTATCTACCACCGACAATTTTCGAAATATTGACGATTCTTGTGGTAAATAACCAATGCCCTGACGCGCACGCAGATGCATTGGCATCATCGTAATATCTTGCTGATCAATGGTTATTGTTCCATTGTCGGTCGGGACTAAACCGACCACCATATAAAAAGTGGTCGTTTTACCCGCGCCATTAGGGCCGAGTAAGCCGACGATTTGACCTTGCGCCACTTCAAGAGAAACATCGGTAACGACTTGGCGACTGCTATAGCGCTTGGCTAAGTTCTGGGCGGTTAATTTCGACATGACTTATTTTTTATCGCTTGATGTTGGTTGCAAAATAGTGACAACTCGCTTTGATGGCGTTGTTTTATCTTGGTTGTTGGCTAACAAGACTTTCTTGGCCATGTCATAACTAATGAACTGGCTTTTAACTAAGCTATCTTGTTGTTTTAGCTGAGCATCAGTCGTTAGACTAACAATGTTTTTGGCCCGTTCAAAGCGAATAGTTTTAGCCTGAGCAGTTAACTGACCTCCTTGCTCAAGTCGCTGGCTAAACTTGGCTGGGTTACCCGTTAATACCATAATCTCTTTACCGCTTTTACCATGGTTATATATCTTCAAGCTATCGGCTGAAATTAAAATAGAGCCTTGCTTTATTGTGACGTTGCCGGACAGCATTGCGAAGTTTTTCACCAAATCAATCGTTTGATTATTAGCGGAAATAACGGCGGGTTTGTTAGTATCACTCGTCAGAGCAATGGCATGAGTACTGGTAAGTAAGGTCAGAGCAAGAAGAATGCTAGCTTTGATTTTTGTCATAAACAGCCTGTATATCTTTAATGAGTTCAATGTGTTGCTGATTTAAATTCGCTTTAAGTCCAACACCTGTAATGTCATATTGTTCACCAGTGATTTTTATTTTTTGATCACTGCTTATCATCATCGTGCCTAAATTTAGCTCAAGCCGAGATGTCGTAATTGATTTTACATTTTGCGTCGGGTCTAAGGCGCTAATAATAACATTATTTGTTAACACGACCTGATCGCTTTGCTCTACCAGCCCAATGTCCGCACTAATCTTCCATTTAGGGCTGCCCTGTTTGGGGTACAAAATATAACTTGGCTTAGTAAATTGGGTAATATTGGTTTTATCATAAAAAGCCATATGCTGCGCGTGTAATTGTGAAGATAAATAACCCTCTTCATTATATTGGCGCAGGGTCATGTCATTAGCAACAAAGTCAGGTTGAAAACTTTGGGGCTCAACCTTGGCACTATTAATCGACCAGAATGGATTCATAAACAGCAATACGCATGAAATAAAAAACAGTCCGATTAATAGAGTGGCACGACTCATATGCTCATGCCTTGGGCATCATCTAATTTGTGTTGGCTGGCTAAAATTAAATCACAGCTCTCACGGACCGCGCCAAAGCCGCCTTTTATAAAGGTTTGATAGTCGCAATCAAGCAGCAGGGCCGGGTGGGCATCGTTGACCGCAATGCCCAAGCCGCAATGATCCATCACGACTTTATCAACCATGTCATCACCAATATAGGCAACTTGATCTGGTGCTAAAGCCAGTTCTGTTAATAACTGCTGGTAAACACTAAATTTGTCGGCTTGGCCTTGATAAATATGGTTAATACCAAGTCCACGCATTCGACGTTCAACAATCGCTGAATCGCGGCCGGTAATTATAGCGACACTAATGCCGGCATTGAGCAACGCCTTGATGCCATAACCATCTTTGGTATGAAAAGCTTTGAGCTCTTCACCATCGTTACCAAGATAAATCCGACCATCTGAAAATACGCCATCGACATCACAAATCAACAGTTTTATTTGTTGTGCTCGCAGCCACGCTGATTCAGCTATTTCGCCGTATAAGGTCTTTATTGTATTCACTAGACGACTCCTGCTTTAAGCATATCAAGCATGTTTAATGCGCCAAGTGGTTGGCGGTCTTTATCAACAATAAATAAGCCATTAATGTTGTTGTCTTCCATTAATTTTAAGGCACCTGCAGCGAGTAAATTATCTTGCAATACTACTGGCTCTTTGGTCATCACTTGACTGATTGAGGTGGTATGAAAATCGAGCTTTTGATCTAGAGTTCGGCGTAAATCACCATCGGTAAATAACCCGACCAGCTGGCCTTGTTCATTAATAATACCGGTCATGCCAAGGCCTTTTTGAGAAACCTCAAGCAGCGCAAGGCTAATACTAACATGCTGATCAACCAAAGGCAGTTCGCTGCCGGTGTGCGCGACATCAAGTACTTTTAGTAATAAACGTCGCCCCAGCGCGCCACCGGGGTGAGACAGTGCAAAGTCGTCAGCGGTAAAGTCTTTTGCTTGCAACAGTGCAACGGCTAACGCATCGCCCATCGCTAAGGTGGCAGTGGTGCTTGACGTTGGAGCCAGACCTAATGGGCAAGCTTCCTTTGAAACGGCAATGCACAAATGGATGCGAGCCAGTTTGGCCATGGCCGAATCCGGATTGCCGGTCATGGCAATCACCGGCACACCCAAGCGTTCTATCACGGGATAAAGGGTTAAAATTTCAGCCGAAGTGCCCGAATTAGAAATTGATAACACGATATCATCTTTAGAAATCATGCCCAAATCACCATGACTGGCTTCACTAGGGTGAACAAAAAATGCAGGGGTACCAGTGCTGGCTAGGGTCGCGGCAATTTTATTGGCAATATGGCCTGACTTGCCCATGCCCATTACAATGAGTTTGCCGCGACAGCTTAAAATCAGCTCACATGCACGAGCAAAATCATCATTAATATATTGTTTTATTTCGGTTAGGGCTAATATTTCGGTTGTAATAACGTCTTGGCCCCAGCGGCATAAATCATTTTTACTTGGCATAACAATATTCTCTAGAAAAATAGTAATGCTTGATAGGCAATAAAGCTCGACAGTAACAAGCCACCTTCTGTGCGGGTGATCGTGCGTTTTTTACCGAAGTGCCAGCACATTACAAATAGGGTAATAGTGAGAGCAAGCATAATATATAAATCACGTCCTGCCGCATTTGGATCAAACGCGCCGGGTGCAATCAATGCTGGCATCGCTAATACCGCCAAAATATTAAAAATATTCGAACCGACAATATTGCCTAACGCTAAATCATGTTCGTTGTTTTTGATACTGGCAATACAGGCTGCTAATTCTGGCAGGCTGGTACCAATGGCAATAATGGTTAAGCCGATCACTAACTCTGAAATACCAAAGAAACGTGCAATATCAACGGCGCCGTCAACCAAGATATGAGAAGAAAGCGGCAATAAAATCATGCCAATGACGACACTGATTATCGCTTTGCTATTACTGACGCCTTCAGGCACATCGTCTTGTGCTTCTTGCAATAACGGGTCGTTAGTTTTTTTGTTTTTAAGAGTTAACCAGCATATTCCACCTATCGTGATGAAAAATAGGCTAATTAAAGCGATGCCTTCGACTTGAGTCAGTTGCTGGTCATATAACATAACCCCAGCAAAACCAGAGACAAACAATAACAAGGGTAGTTCACGGTTTAATAAAGCGGAACTTACCACTAAAGGTTTTAGCAAGGCTGTGATGCCAAGCACTAAGGCAATATTGGTTATATTGGAGCCGAGCGCATTACCGATGGCGGTATTAATGTTTCCCTCAAACGAGGCGCTAGCCGCGACCATTATTTCTGGCGCTGAAGAGCCCATAGCGACGATGGTCAGACCGATGATTAATGGTGGCAAACCAAAATTTCGTGCGATGGCGGCGGCGCCATAAACGAATTTATCGGCACTCCATATTAGGCCGATCATGCCGAAGATCAACATGGCGATACTTAAAAACATGTATAAGACTCTGCTGCTGTAATTCAAAAGGTTAATTGTCGCTATTATCCCTTAAAAAAGGAAGCACAATTGCTTATTGTCGTGATTATTTACGCTAAATACTGAATTTAAATATCTGAAGCTGTACTAAAGGGGAATTTGGCTTGATATTTTGCTTGAGTTCATTAAAGAGTGATTAAGCTTGAGATAAAAATGAATCGATACTTATTTAAGTGGATCATAATTTAGTACATAACAGATTGAATATCAATGTACTGATCGTTTAAAATAAATGCATCGGCAAGATGCTGGGCTCGCTCAATCGTTAGGACACAAGGAATACAGAACTATTGGATCAATCAAACAACATCATTGAAGTCTCGAATCTGAGCTTTAGTCGCAACGATCGGGTTATTTACGATAATATTTCGTTGACCGTGCCCCGGGGTAAAGTGACAGCGATTATGGGACCTAGTGGCATTGGTAAAACAACCTTATTACGTTTATTTGGCGGACAGCTGCGTCCTGACAGCGGTAATATTATATTCGATGGTCAGGATATTCCGACGTTATCGCGTAAAGCGCTTTATCAGGCGCGACGAAAAATGGGCGTGTTATTTCAATCGGGCGCATTATTCACTGAAATGAGTGTCTTTGATAATATCGCCTTTCCATTGCGAGAACATACCAAGCTTTCACCCAGTATCATTAGAAAAGTTGTTTTAATGAAACTCGAAGCGGTGGGCTTGCGTGGTGCCGCGAATTTGTCGCCAACCGAGTTGTCGGGTGGCATGGCACGGCGCGTAGCACTAGCGCGCAGCATTGCGTTAGATCCGGAACTTATCATGTATGATGAGCCCTTTGCAGGGCAAGATCCTATTTCGATGGGCGTTATTGTCCGGCTGATCCGTGATTTAAATGATGCACTTAATTTGACCTCGGTGGTGGTATCACACGATGTTGAGGAGGTGTTGAGCATTGCAGACTACGTTTACATTATCGCTAACAAAACGATTATTGCCCAGGGTTCTCCGGCGCACTTAAGGCAAGAGCAGTCGGCACAAGTCCGGCAGTTTATGGCAGGGGAACCTGATGGGCCAGTGCCTTTTCATTATCCGGCAGCCGACTATCAAGAGGAATTGTTTAATCATGTTAAGTAAGTCGGTAGGTGGATTAGGGCGTCACGGCTTGTCATTTGTTGCTGGGGCCGGTCGCGCGGGTTTATTATTGTTCGGGGCACTAAAACCTGCAGGCAGGGGCTTAAAATTACTGCCGCTGCTGGTGAAACAATTATATGTTGTCGGCGTGCAATCGCTGGTCATTATCTTGGTCTCTGGCTTGTTTATTGGCATGGTATTATCCCTGCAGGGTTATACCTTATTGGTCGACTATGGCGCGGAACAAAGTTTGGGCCAAATGGTGGCTTTATCGTTACTGCGAGAGCTCGGCCCTGTGGTTTCGGCTTTGCTGTTTGCGGGGCGAGCCGGCTCGGCATTGACCGCCGAAATTGGTCTAATGAAAGCAACGGAACAATTAAGCTCGCTTGAAATGATGGCGATTGATCCCTTGCATCAAATTGTCGCCCCGAGATTCTGGGCTGGCGTGATCAGCTTACCGTTATTGGCCACTATTTTCTCTGCGGTTGGGATTTTAGGGGGACACCTGGTCGGTGTTGAATGGCTGGGTGTCGATACCGGAGCTTTTTGGGCGATTATGCAATCATCGGTGCAGTGGAGTGAAGATATTGTCAATGGTGGCATTAAAAGCTTAGTTTTTGCCGTAGTGGTCACGTGGATAGCGCTGCATAAAGGCTATGACGCCGAGCCAACATCTGAAGGAATTAGCCGCGCGACGACCGCGACTGTGGTGCAATCGTCATTGGCTATTTTGGGGTTAGATTTTGTGATGACAGCCTTGATGTTTAGTTAACTAGATATCAGTGGTTTAAATAATAAATTAATTGGTCGTGCTTTGGGCATGAAGGATAGAAATGATTAGTAAAAAAATTGAAATATTGGTCGGTGGTTTTTTGCTGTTAGGCATAGCTGCCTTATTGATGTTGATGTTAAAAGTTGCCGACAGTCAGTTGGGCGGCGAAAATGAGAGCTACCGCTTATACGCAAAATTCGACAATGTTGGCGGCTTAAAAGTACGCTCACCGATTAAGGTCGGCGGAGTTGTTGTTGGGCGAGTCGCCAGTATTAGCCTTGATAATGAAGATTTTACCCCGCTGGTTGCGATGAACATTTCAGCGAAGTTTAATCAATTTCCCGATACTAGCTCGGTCGCTATTTTAACGGCTGGTTTGCTCGGAGAACAATTTATCGGCTTAACACCTGGTTTTATTGATGAAGAAGAAAATACCATTTTAGCCGCCAACGATCATATTGACGATACGCGTTCAGCGATGGTGTTAGAAGATTTAATAGGTCAGTTTTTATATGGCAGCAATGACGATTAAGACAAGGAAATATCATTATGCATTGGTTCAATAAACTTATTTTAACGATTGCTGTTATGGCATTTTCTGCAATTAGCAGCGCTAAAACCGCGCCGACTTTAGACATGAAGGATCCTTACGCCTTAATTCATAATGTTGCAGAGCTTACTTTTGAGCGCTTTCGTGCCGAGCGCCATCTGATCGATCAAAACCCTGATCATTTAAAATTAATTGTCGAGCAAGAACTCATGCCCTACATTAATTATAAATATGCGTTAGCAAAAATACTGGGTAAAAATTACCGTAAATTAACCAAGGTTCAAAAACAGCGATTTACGGAAATTTTTTATGATTACCTGATTGTTAATTATGCCAATATATTTACTTTATATGATCAGCAAACGGTCATTTACGGTCAGAGCAAAGAGTTTGGCACAAAAAAAACCGTGGCAGTGAAAGTTAAGATTATAGATACCAATCGGCCACCAATTTCAATTGCGTTTAAGTTGCGAAAAGGGGCTAAAAGCGGTAATTGGAAGGCTTATGATATGGCGGCAGAAGGAGTGAGCATGGTCGCGAGTAAGCAGGCAGAATTTGATGCATTAATCCGTAAAAAAGGGATTGATTATGTCATCGATTATGTTGAGAAAAAATCAAAAGATTCGGTTGAGCTAAAGGTGGTAAACTAATGCTAGAGTGGCAAGAGACAGCACCCAATCAGGTCACGATTAAAGGTCGACTTGATCAGTGGAACCTTGCTCGGCTAATGCCTATAACACCATTACTTGCGGCGTTTAAAGAGCTGCTAATAATCGATTTGTCAGCTATTAACAAAATAGACAGCGCGGGATTAGCCTTTTTACTCGAGCTAAAGCAACAGGCGGGTACACTTGGATTGAAAATTGAATTTCAAGGTTCTCCAAGCTCGCTGAATAAGTTAAAATCCTTATATAATTTAGAGCAGTTGTTCTAACTAAATACAAAAATAGAGATATAAAATGGAACCTGAAGAAATTAAAACGATTTTGGCCGCGGCCATCGAATTAGATGAATTGCACGTCAAAGGTGAAAACGGTCATTTTCAAGTAATAGCAGTTTCAGCCATGTTTGACGGCATGTCACGCGTTAAAAAGCAGCAGACAATTTATGGCCCTTTGTCTGATGTGATTGCTTCAGGCGCAGTACACGCGGTATCAATTAAAGCCTTTACGCCTAGCCAGTGGCAGCGTGAGCAACTACTCAACCCAATCGGTTAAGGCAGCATTTGTGGAAAAGCTAAAAATTAGCGCCGTCGATAAACTCGAAGGTGATGTCGTCATTTCTGGCGCAAAAAATGCTGCACTACCAATCTTAATGGCTACAATTTTAGCCAAGGGTGATAGTGTTGTAACCAATGTACCGCAACTCAATGATATAAAAACGACCGGCAAGGTATTAACCAGTCTGGGCGCTAAAGTCGATTTTGTTGATAATGTCTTTAACGTTAATTGCGATAGTATTAATGAGTTTTGCGCGCCTTACGATTTGGTTAAAACCATGCGTGCCTCAATTTTAGTGCTGGGCCCTTTATTGGCCAGATTTGGCCAAGCAGATGTTTCTTTGCCTGGTGGTTGCGCTATTGGCGCACGTCCGGTTAACTTGCATATTCAAGGCTTAAAGCAAATGGGTGCCGATATTTCGGTTGACCATGGTTATATTAAAGCCCGGGTTAATGGTCGTCTTAAAGGGGCGACTATATTCATGGATATGGTCAGCGTCGGCGCGACTGAAAACTTAATGATGGCGGCTGCGCTTGCGCAGGGAACAACCTTACTAGAGAACGCTGCACGCGAGCCAGAAATTGTCGATTTGGCTAATTACCTAATAGCGATGGGCGCTAAAATATCTGGCGCCGGTAGTGATACGATCAAAATTGAAGGGGTTGAAGAGTTGGTTGCAGCGCCTTACAGCGTGATGCCAGACCGAATTGAAACAGGCACCTTTCTGGTCGCAGCAGCGATCACTCGTGGCAATGTCCGTTGTTTGAAGGCTGATCCAAAAGCATTAGAGCCTGTGCTGGCTAAGCTTGAAGAAGCGGGCGCGGTGATCACTCAAGGCAGTGACTGGGTTCGCCTCGACATGGCTGGCAAGCAGCCAACCGCGGTGAACATCAAAACGGCGCCTCACCCGGCTTTTCCGACCGACATGCAAGCGCAATTTTGTGTGCTTAACGCATTGGCGCAAGGCAGTGCAAATGTCACTGAAACGATCTTTGAAAATCGCTTCATGCACATTCCTGAGCTACAGCGAATGGGCGCATCAATCGATTTAGAGGGTAATACTGCGATTTGTCATGGTATTGAGCGATTAAATGGCGCGCAAGTCATGGCGACCGATTTACGGGCGTCTGCCAGTTTAGTTATTGCAGGGTTAGTCGCCGACGGCGATACCATCGTTGATCGTATTTATCACATCGATCGCGGCTATGAGCACATTGAAACTAAACTTAATGGTTTAGGTGCGAATATTGAGCGTCTTAGCTAGTCGCTAAATGACCGTGTGACAATAACCCGTATTAGTGCGGGTTATTGCTCGCTGGTTTCTCTTCTCTTCTCTTCTCTTCTCTTCTTTTCTCTGGCGCTCGAGTTATCTCGATAAGGGTAATTCACCGACAATTACTGTGCGTTCTACTACTTCATTATCGTGAACTACGGTTAATATCATTTCGCTACCAGGTTTGGTTTCTGCGATGTAATGCAGTGCCGCTCGGGCTGAATTAAATTCATGCTCGTTAATCTTTAGCATAATATCGCCCTTAATCACCCCAGCTTTAGCAGCAGGACCATCAGCTTGAACCCCCGTAACTAGAATGCCAATGCCTGATATATTCAACGACTGAGCAATGACAGGCTCGACGGCTTCACCATTAATGCCCAAATAACCTCGGATCACACGTCCTTCACTGATAATTTGTTTCATCACCGTATCGGCTAACCGGATTGGGATGGCAAAACTAATGCCGCTTGTTTGCACATCGGTTAAAGAATTGTAATTGGCGGCATTAATACCAACCAGTTCGCCAAGTGAATTAATTAAAGCGCCGCCAGAATTACCGTCGTTTATTGCTGCATCGGTTTGAATCAAATCAAGAAAGCCAGAAGAGCTCAAGCCGGCGTTACGACCGGTAGCGCTGACAATGCCCTGTGTTATTGTCTGGCCAAGATTATAAGGATTGCCGATAGCCAAGACCAAGTCACCGACCTCGGTTGCGCGCGCTAAATCGATCGGGATCACGGGCAAACCTTGGGCGTCGATATGTAATACGGCTAAATCAGTCAAGGGGTCGACTCCGACTACCGAAGCGGTTTTAATCGTACCATTTTGAATGCCAACTCGAATAATATCAGCGCCTCTAATGACATGATAATTAGTTAAAATGAAACCGTTAGGTGAAATGATAACCCCAGAACCTAACCCTTTCGCGCGTTGTTCAATTTGATTTAACGGTGACAGATGCTGAGTAATTGAATAAATGTTAACGACAGCAGGGGCCGCACGTCGAATGGCCTGAGAAAATGAAATTTGTGAGCTTTGATTTAATAACCAACTATTGAGGTTTAAATTAATCGATGGGCGCAAGCTTGGTACTAAAACAACAATCAAGCAGCCAATAAGCAAACCTGCACCTATCGCTTTTAGCGTTGCGATCAATATTTTAGACACAGTCATTATCCATGGCGAGAAAAACGATTAGATTAGCATTTGAGTTGTAATTTGAACAGGCTATTTACACAGGTTGTGACACAAAAGCAGCGTGATACTGCCTTTGTGTCATCGCGATAGATTATCGAAGAATCAAATACATGTTGCGTTCATCACGAATTATGCGTAATGCCGCGATACCGCTGTGGCTTTTAATATACTCACGCAGCTCTTTGAGTGACAATGTTGCTGTGCGGTTTACCCCAATAATCAAGTCACCTTGTTTGAGACCAATTTGCACCGCTGACGAGTTAGGTTCAAGCTTGTCAATGCTAATACCTTGCTGTGGGCCGTCACTGTCGCTTAAGGTAGCGCCTGTCAGTGCCGGATGAATTACTCCAGCTTGCAGGTTGCTACGCTGGGATTGCTTAAGGGTTACGCTAGCGCTAATAATTTCACCGTTGCGTACTAGCGCTAATTTTACTTTTGAACCAGCCCCTAATGTCGCCACTTTTGCGCGCAGCTCGGCAAAACCTTTAATCGCTTTGCCATTGATTTTAACTATAATATCACCCGGTTGCAGCCCTGCTTCTTCAGCCGCTGAGTTAGGCATTACCTGATTTATAAAGGCGCCGTACTTTGTTTTGTGACCAAAGTTTTTAGCCAACTCGGGGGTCAAAGGCTGACCGGCTATGCCTAAAACTCCACGGCGAACCTCACCAAATTCGATAATTTGCTTTACTAGGTTATTGACCATATTGGACGGAATGGCAAAGCCAATGCCAACATTGCCGCCGTTAGGACCAATTATCGCGGTGTTAATGCCAATCAGTTCACCCCGTAAATTGACTAACGCACCGCCTGAGTTACCACTATTGATCGCAGCGTCGGTCTGAATGAAGTTCTCTAAGTTTTCGATATTAAGTCCTGACCTACCTAGCGCACTGACAATGCCCGATGTGACGGTTTGACCTAAGCCAAAGGGGTTGCCAATCGCGACGGTAAAATCACCGACTCGCAATTTATCCGAATCAGACAGCGTTATTTCGGTTAAGTTATCGGCTGTTATCTGCAGTAATGCGACATCAGATTGAGGATCTGAACCAATAAACTTGGCGTCAACTTCGCGGCCATCATCGAGCATCACCTGAATATCGTCGGCTTGATTAATCACATGATGGTTGGTGATAACGTAACCTTTAGCAGCGTCGATAATAACGCCTGACCCTAACCCTTGAAAAGGTCGCTCTTGGGCGCGCTCATCTTGGCCAAAAAAGGGTTTAAATATCTCTGGCACTTTGCGCGTGGAACGCTGGGTTCCTTTAACCGAGATAGAAACCACTGCGGGCGTTACATGCTCTAACATTGGCGCTAAGCTTGGCATCGCATCACCAGCAACATTCTGCGGCCACGCGGCATAACTCGTGGCAGGAATCACGCTTAAGGATAATGCAACTAAAGAGGCACTTACTAATGACAACCTAAAATTCATAATTTAAATATCTCCACGCTCTGGGCGATGATAACAATTCGATTAAATAGACACGGCGGTATTAGGTAACAATAACCTAACTAGTGTATATGTTTACTGTTATTAAGGACTAATGTGAAGAGAATAAGTTCCATTTTTTAGCGGATAAAAGCGCGCCATTCATGGCGCACCATTAATTAGGTTTTTACGGTAGCGGTTTGTGGGCTTGAAGTTTCGTTAATAATTCCGTGGCTGCCGGCAACATAATCGTTCGGCTGATTGGCAGGGATTGACTCCGTAGGTGCAGTAACCATTGGTTGTTCTGGCTCACTTGGTTGATCTGCTGGCGTTTGCTCCGCCGTCATTGACTCTACCGATTGTTCTGGCGCCAATTCGGGTTCTGATCCCAATTCTGTGGTGTCAGGTGTAAAACCTGAGACTATCGATTGCGCCGCTAGTTCTACTTCAGGAGGCTGCTCGTTGTTTTCAATAAATAAAGGGCTAATGGCTGGTTCGCTATCAGGCAGTAACTTTTGTTGCGATTGTGCCATGTGCTGATAAATCTTGCTGTAATCAGCCGCCATTTTATTTAATAAATCGGCACTGCCCGCGAAATGTTGTTCAACATCTTCTTTATATTGATTAAGTTCTGATTCAAGTTGCTGCTGTTTTTCTTTTGATTCACCACCATTTAGCTGCATTCGGCAAATAACATAGCCTAATAGCGAGCCGACGATAAATGTGATGATATTGGTAGTCCAGTCCATAAGTGATCCCTACTAAAGATTAAGTAATGTAATTATAGTGCTTGTATTAATATTCGCAGACTTTTGTTACTGTGCTTGCAGCTTTAAAAAAGGCAATGCCTAGTCGTATCAATTTATGCTGTTATATAGCAGCGAAGGAAAAATAGAACACTAATGTCACAGCTTACCCCGTTACAAAAATATCAACAAGATCTGACGCGTGACGACTTTAGTTACGACAGTGCCCAAGAACATGCAGTTAAGCAGTTACAGCGGCTGTATGACGAACTCGTTGCTCACAACGTTAAAAAAGAACCACTTAAAAAACTGAGTTTTTCGCAAAAAATAAAGCAATTAGTGACGCCTAAGCAACCAACGCCAGTTTTATCGATCAAAGGTTTGTATTTTTGGGGTGGAGTGGGGCGTGGCAAAACCTATTTGGTCGATACTTTTTTTGAAGCCCTGCCAATTGATCGAAAAATGCGGGTGCACTTCCATCGTTTTATGCACCGAGTTCATCAGGAGTTGGCGACACTGCAAGGTCAAAGCGATCCATTACTGTTGATTGCCGACAAGTTTGCTCAAGAAGCTCAAATTATTTGTTTCGATGAATTTTTTGTGTCAGATATTACCGACGCGATGATTTTGGGTGGCTTATTTGAAGCACTCTTTAATCGTGGGGTTATTCTAGTAGCCACTTCGAACATTATTCCAGACGACTTATATCGCAATGGGTTGCAGCGCGCGCGTTTTTTACCCGCGATAGCGTTAATTAATCAGCACACTGAAATAGTGAATGTCGATTCAGGTATTGATTATCGGCTCAGAGCGCTTGAACAAGCTGAGATATATCACTACCCGCTTGATCAGCAAGCCGATCGTAATTTAATGACTTATTTTGAGCAGCTAGCACCTGAACCTGGGCATGAGGTCGGCACCATTGAAGTTGAAGGGCGTGCAATTGATGTGCGACTTGACGCCGATGGTGTGTTGTTAATTGATTTCAAAGCGCTATGTGATGGCCCGCGTAGTCAGGTCGACTATATGGAAATTGCCCGTTGCTATCACTCGATCCTCCTGAGCGACGTCTTGCAGATGGGCAAAGAAACCGACGACATTGCTCGTCGTTTTATTGCGATGGTTGATGAGTTTTATGAGCGTCGAGTTAAACTGATCATTTCGGCTGAAGTTCCGATGGAGCAATTATATAGTGACGGCCAATTAAACTTTGAATTTAGACGTTGCCTCAGTCGCCTGCAAGAAATGCAGTCGCATGAGTATTTAAGCGAAGCGCATAAACCCTAGTAACCAATGAAGATGCTTTAGACCTTGTCAGAGGATAAAGCATCAAGTTTTCTATTTTATTTCGAAATAACGAGTGATTTTTCACCCCACGTCATATATAATCCTGCCCCTGCCTACGTAAGTTGTTATTCATTTTCCCATGAATTCCAACACTCGCTTTCGAACATTACTCGAAGGGGTAAAATTCTAGCAACTAGACATTGTTTTTGGTTTCTCTAATTTACATGAGCAGACAAAAACATAAATACGAATCAAATATTGGGTTTTATATAAATGAAAACTTTTAGCGCAAAGCCAGAGAGCGTAAAACGCGACTGGTACGTTGTAGATGCTGACGGTAAAACGTTAGGTCGTTTGGCTACTGAAATTGCTTCACGTTTACGTGGCAAGCATAAGCCTGAATACACTCCACACGTTGATACTGGCGATTACATCGTTGTTGTAAACTGTGAAAAAATTGCTGTTACCGGTGCCAAGCGCACTGATAAAGTTTATTATCACCACACTGGTTTCATCGGTGGTATTAAGTCTATCACTTTCGACAAGCTACTTGATAAAGCGCCTGAGCAAATCATCGAGAAAGCTGTTAAAGGTATGTTGCCAAAAGGTCCTTTAGGCCGTGCAATGTTCCGTAAGTTGAAAGTATACGCAGGTCCTGAGCATCAGCATGCTGCTCAACAGCCTCAAGTTTTAGACATCTAATACGGAATATAAGCAAATGGCAGATAATACATATTACGGCACAGGCCGTCGCAAAAGCTCAGTAGCTCGTGTTTTTATTAAAGCAGGTAGCGGTACAATTACTATCAATAACCGTCCGTTAGACGAGTTCTTTGGTCGTCCAACTTCTTGTATGGTTGTTCGTCAACCATTAGAGCTAGTTGAAATGATCGAAAAGTTCGACATTAACGTTACAGTTAAAGGTGGTGGTACTACTGGTCAAGCTGGCGCAATCCGTCACGGCATTACACGTGCCCTAATGGAATTTGATGAAACTCTTCGTTCTGAACTACGTAAAGCTGGTTTCGTTACCCGTGATGCACGTAAAGTTGAACGTAAGAAAGTTGGTCTACGTAAAGCACGTAAGAAGCCACAATTCTCAAAGCGTTAAAAACAGATCTTTATCAAGTTTTTATGGTGGAGTATTTATATATTCCACCTCTCTTGATAAGACTGAAAAACCCGGTTTATACCGGGTTTTTTTATGCCTGAAATAAAGTGGCTGATTTTACTATTTGTACTAATGTGTTGATTGAGCTAATGAACTTATTTGGTTAATAAATCTTCGAAAATTATCTGTTTTAAACTCATCAAGTGATGAATCAACCTAAATCATCAAGCTTAGACAAAATAATGAGGGTTATGGGGTAATTATCGGTGATTTTTCGGTTCAAAATGCTTATAATTTATCAGAATTTCTGCCGCATGAGCAGAAGAGCATTTTTAGGGTGCGGAAAGTTCGGTTCGTTGGGCTCTTTTCACCTGTGTGTTAGTCGTGAATTAAAATAATATTCGTAAATTGAGTGATGTTTTGTCTATTTGAGCATCTAAACAGGAGATATGTGGATGAGTAGTGCGCCTGAAAATAATGGTCGTCGCCGCTTTTTAACCCTTGCTACGGCAGTGGTTGGTGGTGTCGGTGCTGTCGGTGTTGCTGTGCCCTTTATCAAGTCATGGAATCCAAGTGAAAAGGCTAAAGCTGCAGGTGCTCCAGTAGAGTACGATGTAAGCAAAATGATGCCTGGACAACTTGTTAGGGTTCAGTGGCGAGGTAAACCGGTATATGTTGTTCGTCGAACCAAAGAAGTCTTGGCTGATTTGGAAAATGGTCATAATGACCAGCTAAAAGATCCAACGTCTGCGGTACCGCAGCAGCCGGATTATGCAACTAATAGCTATCGTTCGCTTGACCCTGAATTCCTTGTTGCACTGGGTGTTTGTACTCACCTTGGTTGTGCACCAACGTACCGCGCTGGTGATTTCAATGAAGTGGTTGAAGGCGTGCAAAATGGTTTCTTCTGTCCTTGTCATGGTTCTAAATTCGACATGGCTGGCCGCGTATTTAACAACGTACCTGCGCCGAGTAATTTAGTGATTCCACCTCATATGTTTAACGGTGGCACTATGTTAACCGTTGGTGTTGATAAGGGAGATGCGTAATGATTACTAATCTAGTCAATTGGATCGATAAACGTATCCCAATGACCGAAGCGTTCAATAAGCATGTGGGTCAATACCCTGCGCCAGTGAACTTTAACTTTTGGTACTTCTTTGGCTCGTTAGCCATGTTAGTGCTGGTTAACCAAATCTTAACGGGTATCTGGTTAACAATGAACTATACACCTTCTGGTGAAGAAGCATTCCGCTCAGTTGAATATATCATGCGTGATATTGAATATGGCTGGTTACTGCGTTATATGCACTCATCAGGGGCTTCTGCATTCTTCGTTGTGGTTTATTTACACATGCTTCGCGGCATGATGTATGGCTCTTACCAAAAACCACGTGAATTACTGTGGTTGTTCGGTATGTTCATCTTCTTAGTGTTGATGGCTGAAGGCTTTATGGGTTACTTGTTACCTTGGGGCAACATGTCATTCTGGGGCGCGCAGGTAATCATTTCACTGTTCGGGGCTATTCCCGTCATTGGTGATGACTTAACTCTTTGGATCCGTGGTGACTATGTTATCTCTGGTGCAACGCTAAACCGCTTCTTCGCATTGCACGTTATTGCTTTGCCGTTAGTCTTGGTTATTTTGGTATTCTTACATATTGTTGCGCTACATGAAGTTGGCTCTAACAATCCTGAAGGTATCGAAATCAAGAAGCCTAAGGGCTCGATTGCCGAAGAAGAAAAGTCTAAGTTTAAGTTCCATAAGAGCTATACCGACAAATACGATATTGTTGATGCGGTACCTTTCCACCCTTACTACTCTGTTAAAGATATTATGGGCGTGGTTGGCTTCCTCTTTGTGTTCTGTTACGTGATATTCTTTGCGCCAGAAGGTGGTGGTTACTTCCTTGAGAAGCCAAACTTCGAACCGGCTAATGCACTGAAAACACCGGAGCATATAGCGCCAGTTTGGTATTTTGGTCCGTTCTACACCATTTTACGTGTTATCCCAGATAAGCTAATTGGTGCTGGTGCGATGTTTGGTGCGATTGTGATGCTGTTCTTATTGCCTTGGTTTGATCGTGGCACAGTTAAGTCGGTTCGTTACCGTAGCTTGGCTCACAAGATCAACCTAATTCAATTCTGTGTCTGTTTCGCAGTATTGGGTGTATTAGGTACATTACCATCAGGTCCTATTGCTAACTTACTTGGTACTATTACTAGTATTGGTTACTTTGGCTTCTTTATTGCCCTGTGGTTTTACAGCAAGAACGAAAAAACCAAGCCAGTACCAGAGAGGATTTCACACTAATGAAAAAGCTATTAATTGCTCTTGTGATGTTACTTCCTTCGCTGGCCTTTGCTAGTGGCGGTGGTGCAAATTTGTTACACGCGCCAATCGATCCAACCGACAAAGCTTCACTGCAAAACGGTGCTAAATTATTCATGAACTACTGTTCTGGTTGTCATGATACTAGCTACCAACGTTATAACCGTGTTGCTAAAGATTTAGATATTCCAAAAGAATTAATGATGGAAAATCTAGTATTTACCGGTGCTAAGTTTGGCGACTTAATGTTCAACTCAGTTGAGGATAAGCAGGGAAGTAAATGGTTTGGTGGTACACCGCCTGATCTGACTCTGGTTGCTCGTTCTCGTGGTACTGATTGGGTTTATACCTACCTGAAAAGCTTCTATGCCGATCCTGAGCGTCCGTTTGGCGTCAACAACTTGTTGTTTAAAGATGTTGGTATGCCGCATGTATTACAAGATCTGCAAGGTTTACCAACCTTGGTTCAAGAAAAAGATGAGCATGGTCATGTGACCTCACAAAAAATCATCACCGACAGTTCTGGTGAGATGGACAGTGAAGAATTTGACCTTGCAGTAAGAGACATCACCAACTTCTTAAACTATGCTGGCGAGCCAAGTAAATTGGAACGTGAAAGTCTTGGTAAGTGGGTGCTTGGTTTCTTATTCTTCTTCTTCATCTTGTGTTACTTCTTGAAGAAAGAATATTGGCGCGACGTTCATTAAGCTCGCTTAATGAATTAAACGATTGAAAAATGGGGGCATTAGCCCCCGTTTTAGTTATCGAGTTTAATCACTTTGTGGCTAAATCGACACTTTTTGTTCAGTATTCCCACAGGAGCGCTGAAACTGTTATAATCTATTTCAATTAGATTTCCGTATTAAATAATTTTGGAGAATATCGATGGCCGTAACTGCCAATAAACGTTCCGTAATGCAACTGTTCTCAGGTGCAAAAGATATGGAGAGCCATCAGGTTCGTATCGTGCTTGCCGAGAAAGGTGTTAATGTTGAGATCAAGCAAGTTGATCCAGACAACCTGCCAGAATCATTAATCGAAGTTAACCCATATAACAATGTACCAACCTTGGTAGATCGTGATTTAGTGTTATACAAAGCTAACATTGTGATGGAATATTTAGATGAGCGTTTTCCTCATCCGCCGCTAATGCCAGTTTATCCAGTTGCTCGCGCGCAAAGCCGTCTAATGATGCACCGTATTAAGCTTGATTGGTATGCACTTGTTGACACTATCATGTTAGGTGGTTCAAAAAGTGAAGCAGCCCGTAAGCAGTTAAGTGAAGAACTAACGGCTATTGCGCCAATCTTTGCTGAAGCGCCTTACTTTATGAGTGAAGAATTTAGCTTAGTAGATTGCTGTTTAGCGCCGTTATTATGGCGTTTACCAGAGTTGAGCATTGAATTGACCGGTAATGGTTCTAAAGAGCTACGTTTATACATGCAGCGCGTGTTTGAACGTGAGTCTTTCCAAGCATCACTAACCGATGCTGAACGTGAAATTCGTTTAGGTTAATTGCTGAGGTGTTGTAATGGGTCCTAATCGTCCATATTTATTGCGAGCATTTTATGAATGGCTGCTCGATAATGAATGTACGCCACATTTAGTGGTTAACGCGACCCTGGCAGGTGTTCAGGTGCCGGTTGAGCATATTAAAGATGGTCAAATCGTATTAAATATCGCGCCGCATTCGGTAGGCAATTTTGAGATGGGAAATGAGCGAGTAACATTTAGCGCGCGTTTTGGCGGTAAGCCCCATCAATTAATTATCCCAATGGCTGCTGTGATTGCGATTTATGCACGAGAAAATGGTGCTGGCACAATGTTTGAAGATGAAGATTTTTATCTTCAAGACGATGATACTACCGCGGATGCTGAGTTCGGTCTGGCCAATGATCATATTGAACTGGTAGAAAGCACCATTGAAGAAGCGCCTGTCGCAGACGTAACTTCAAAAGCACCAGCTAAGAAAAATCGCTCGTTTTTAACCGTCGTTAAATGATTTAACTGGTATAAGATTACGGATAATAAAAAAGCGGCATTTGATTCAATTCAAATGCCGCTTTTTATGGTCTCAATTAAGCTCAATGCTTTACCAGAAAGTGTATATTACTGATACTCAAAAACCTTGGTCACTTTAGAAACACCATCAACATTACGAGTAATTTCAGTTGCTTTACTCGCTTCTGTTTTGGTGACTAATCCCAGTAAAAAGACTTCGCTATTTTCTGTTATCACCTTGGTGTGGCTATACGAAAAGCTATTATCATTAGCCATCGCCGCTTTTATCTTGGTGGTTAACCAGCTGTCATGCGTTTTAGTACCAATACTGATTGGGCTCGAGATCCTTATTTGATCATGGAGCCGTGTAATATTAGGGATCGTTTGGACTAATTTAACGGCTTGATCTTTGAGCATCGTATTAGGTGCTTGGCCAATCATTAACACGGTACGGTTATAACTAATCACCGTAATATTAGTGTGATTATTCAAGCTATCGTTCTCACGAATTAACTTGTTGGCCTTGAGTTCTATTGTTTCATCTTCTAGCTGTGCTGGAGCCGTTCTGCGATCGTTGGCAACCATTGCTGTGCCAACGGTGCCTAAGACAACACCAGCGACACAACCTTGCAATGTCAGCAAGGTCATGGCTATAGCGAAAACTTTGAGCATTAATTTAGGTGTCTGGTTCACGATTGCTCCTCTTGGGGAAATAGGGTTCGGTCAATAGCATCACATAAGCAATGAATAACCAATAAATGAACTTCTTGAATTCTTGCCGTGCTGGTTGATGGCACTCTAATTTCTACGTCATTTTCACTGAGCAGTCCGGCCATATCACCACCGTCATTACCCGTTAAGGCTACAATAACCATATCGCGGCTTAATGCCGCTTCAATCGCTTTAATCACATTGGCCGAGTTACCGCTGGTAGAAATCGCCAGTAAAATGTCACCCGGTTGGCCTAATGCGCGTATTTGCTTAGAAAATATTTCAGAGTAGCTATAGTCATTTGCAATTGAGGTAATGGTCGAGCTATCGGTGGTTAACGCAATGGCTGGCAAGCTTGGGCGCTCGGTTTCAAAGCGGTTTAATAACTCAGATGAAAAATGCTGGGCATCACCGGCACTGCCACCATTGCCACACGTTAAGATCTTGCCATCACCTAATAAGCAAGAAACCATCATCATTGCGGCTTTTTCTATTGATGGTGGCAGAGTCTCCAATGCATCGATTTTGGTTTGAATACTTTGGGTGCAACATTCTTTAATGCGTTCTAACATCTGACTACCTTAGTTGTTTTATTATCTCATCACCTACCTAGGTTAGATGAGAGTTGGGTAAATAATTGGAAAACGCTTTAGGTTGGAAAAGCGTTTTTTATCCACTGAATATCTAATGGTTCACTAGCGCCGGTTATGGCAACTACATCGAATCGGCTGGCAGTGTGTTCAAAATTTATTGCTTTGGTTAAACAGTAAAACATTGCCGTCTTAATTATCTTTTGCTGCTTACTCGCACTTACTGCTGCAATTGCACCGCCAAAACTGTTGCTGCTACGGAACTTTACTTCGACAAAGACTAAAACGTTATTATCAAGCATTATCAGGTCAATTTCACCGATTCTACTATTAAAATTATCGCATACGGGCACTAAACCACGGTTTTCGAGATAGTTTTTAGCAAATTGCTCAAACATTTGTCCTTGTTTACGCATCAACAGATTAGCCTTGTCAATTATTGAGGTACCACGAGCTGACCTCGTTGGTACTGAGCCCAGCTCATTTGGCGATTTATTTTATTATCGCCGTCTAAGCTTAGCTGGCCGCTAAAGCCTTTGAGTGTAAATTGCGGAAATAACTCCATTTGCGCTAGATAACCTACTAGCTCAAAAGCATCATAACCCATGGCGAAAAAACGCTGATGACTACGGCTTAGTTTTGGCCACAATTGCTTAATTTTAATGCTAGATAATTTAGTGTCGCGCAACTGCAATAACCAAGGTTGCTCGCTGACATTAAGCGAATTTAAATCAGTCGCGGTGCGGCTTTGGCTGTGAGTTTTATTACCCGTTGAGCCAACGTATACCGCAACTTGGGGCGCAAAAGCGCTGACAGTGTAATCGATAGACGGCTTTAACATGCTGGTCTGTTGCGGGTTTGAGACCAAATAAATCGCATCAATATCACGACGTGAGCGAGTTTCACTTTTCATTTTACTGCCAACCAAGGCGCGGGTTTTATTAATGCGGCCTTGTGATTGATTGGTTTCAAATAGTTTCTCAACGGTTAGCTTGAGCTCCTTATCGTTATCAAAAAAGAATGACTCAACTACGCGATTCGAGTTGTTATTCAACTGCTGCCAGCGCTGGGTAAATAACGCGGCAATTTGATGACCACTGGTATTGTTGGGTGCGATAATCGCTGGATATCGTTTGCCTGAGGCGAAAATATACTCACTGCCTTGAATCGCTTCGCTTGTTTTATCAAGCGAGAAAGAATAATGGAGTTGATTAGTACCAATTTCTGGCGCTTTATTTAACAACAACATCGGCATCGTGGTATTAATTTCACTGACCAGCGCAACATTCTGTTTAAGTAATGGCCCAATAATGAATTCGGCACCGTCGGCTATCGCCTGCTGATAGGCGGCAATAGCGCCGAGTTTTTCAGTATCAAATACAGCTAACGACGGAGAATAACTACGATCGGTTAAATTACCAATCACACCATGCTGCACTGCTTGGCCTAGGCGGGCGTAACGGCCAGACAATGGCAAGAGCAACGCAACTTTCTGTGGCGCGTAAGGGATAACATTAACAGCGCTCACCAGCTCAGCGGGTAAGTTTGATACCGCAGGATGCATTGGGTAATCAATAGCCCATTGGGCTAAAGCTTGTTGCAACTTACTAGGACTCATTCGGTTCTGCTCAGCGGATAAGGCTAAAGCTTGCCAACCACTAAAGTGCAAAGTATCGCTTATTGTGGCTGCTAAGTTTTCGGCGTTTGCTTGCGATAAAAGTTGCCAGATATTACGTTGATTTTTTGCGACCTGTTCGGGCTTAATTAAATGAGGGGCTAAAGCCATTAGACTGATAGCCGCTGCAATCGGTTGTTGATCCGATAATTGCAGTGACATTTTAAACTGATAAAAATCAAACCAGCGTTGCGGCGAGAGCTGCCACTGATTTGACGCTTGCAGCGCGTTGATGGCGTCACTAACGTGATTTAAGTTAGCTAAGACCTTACCCAATAATAGTTGATACTCTAATTGTTGTTCACCGAGCGATAAATCCACAATATTAATACCGGCTAAAACCTGCTGGGCCTCAATTAACTGATCGTCGTTAATGTAAGCGCGTGCCGCGAGCAGTAACAACTTGTGTTTGGCCATGCCTGTCACTTGCTGGGCCTGAGTCAAGTAATAACCGCCCTTGTGCTCAATTGCACTCAAAGCTGTAGTTTGCGCCGCTGATGCGCTTTGTTGATTGGTAGTGCTACATCCTGCTAAGGCCACCACAACGGCTAGAGCTGTTGCTAATTTTTCGAAGCCAATTTTCGGTATTAGTTTAGACACAATTACTCTCTCTGATATAATGCGCGGCACGACTTTACGAGCGTTTTGCCGATGTAGATTTAATACTAGCATTTTGCTTGTTGTATACCAGTACTTAAACAAAAATCCAGCCAAGGTTATTAGGAAATTTCATGGAATTATTATCTGCTAAATTGTACATTGTACCAACCCCGATTGGTAATCTTGGTGATATTACCCTGCGAGCCCTCGAGGTATTGAAACAGGTTGATGTTATTTGCGCTGAAGACACTCGCCATACCGGAAAGCTACTCAGCCATTACGACATTAAAAGTAAAACGATGTCGGTTCATGATCATAACGAGCGAGCTCGAGTTGACACATTAGTTGCGAAATTGAGTCAAGGTCAATCAATCGCTTTGGTCTCAGACGCCGGTACCCCATTAATCAGCGATCCTGGCTATCATCTAGTCAATGGCGTGCGTGCGGCAGGTTTTGAGGTGGTGCCTTTACCAGGAGCTTGCGCTGCTATTACCGCATTAAGCGCGGCTGGCTTGCCGACCGACAAGTTTTGTTTCGAAGGCTTTTTACCTGCCAAGTCAGCAGCAAGAATAAGTCAGCTAACCCTATTGCAAACCGAGCCAAGAACCATGGTTTTTTATGAATCTCCACGACGTATAAGCAAGACCATCACTGAAATGATTACAATATTTGGCGAAGATCGCCATATTGTGTTGGGACGCGAATTGACAAAAACGTTTGAAACTATCCATGGCGACAACGCGGCTGACTTATTAACATGGCTAGAGTCAGACAGTAATAATCAACGGGGAGAGATGGTTGTTATGGTTGCAGGATACAAAGCACAAGACGATGCTATTTCACCGCACATTATTGATGCGCTTAAATTACTGACAACTGAATTACCGTTGAAAAAGGCGGCAGGGCTAATTGCTAAACTCTATGACCAAAAGAAAAATACCCTATATAAGTTAGGGCTTGAACTCGGACTTTAATCGATCGATTCGCACAAGATGCTGTCAAAGAGGTTCTTCAATAAACCAACAAAATCAATAATAAAACTTTGTTGGTTACTATCTATCTGATGCTCAAGATTACGACTAAGTATTTCGAGCAAATCTTGAGTAACCGCTTCAAACTCAGCGACAATGTGTAATTTTTCTTCAGGGAGTAGTTTCGGGTTTTGAATAAATATTGCGACCAATTGTTCGGTCATTTGGTATTTTATAAATAGCCTCACTGTTGGAGCATTCGGGTTGGTTGTAACCACAACTTCAAAGAGTGATAAACTTTCTGTCAGGTATTCAATCAAAGCCACATAACCGTCACTACGCGTAATCATAGCTCCTCCCTGTCGGTGGGTGATTTTCCAAAAGAATTATTGGAGAATTCAAGTATCACTTAATTTTTGTGATCAAACAAGCATTACAGCATTGTTATTCAGTCGCTGGCTAGGTTATACTGCGCGCCGGGAGTTGGTCAGGCAATCGCTGCGTTAACATTAAGTTTAACGGGGAGGAAAGTCCGGGCTCCAAAGAGCAGGGTGCCAGGTAATGCCTGGGGGGCGCAAGCCCACGACAAGTGCAGCAGAGAGAAGACCGCCGATGGCCTCATTCGTGAGGAACAGGTAAGGCTGAAAGGGTGCGGTAAGAGCGCACCGGGCGACTGGTAACAGTTCGTTGCAAGGTAAACTCCACCCGGAGCAAGACCAAATAGGGTTCCATATGGCGTTGCTCGCGTTGGAACCGGGTAGGTTGCTTGAGCCGTTGAGCGATTAACGGCCTAGACGAATGATTGTCCACGACAAAACCCGGCTTATCGACCAGCTCCCACCATTTTTTAAACCGTCGCTTATTAATTCAAGCGGCGGTTTTTTTTGCATTGTCGAAAGAGTGTGTCCACTCCACCGACATAAGGCCGGCGGCTTAACGCCAGCGGCTAATCGACCAGCTCCCACTATTTTTTAAACCGTCGCTTATTAATTCAAGCAGCGGTTTTTTTTGACTTTAAGAAAGAGCATGTCCACTCCACCGTCAAAGGGCGGCGGATTATCGACCAGCTGCCACCATTTTCTAAACCGTCGCTTATTAATTCAAGCGGCGGTTTTTTTT